>ULWY01060345.1_pt1 | contig 11588 bp, 14 predicted proteins | sample 1960761 | NCBI WGS metagenome assembly ULWY01 (sample SAMEA4835824, study PRJEB28245) | human gut metagenome | biome: gut microbiome; material: fecal sample | place: Denmark | collected 2008
CAGATTGTCGCCGACGAGTTGCAGCGCATCCAGTCCGACCCCGAACTGCAACACCTGTTGCAGAACAAATAGGTACGCCATAGGCGAAAAGAGAAAATCCGTAGCTCGGTTCAATTCACGACCGGGTTACGGATTTTCCTTTTCTTGTATCTTCTTTTCCGCTTTGAGCAGCTTGTTGAGGGTGGAAATGACAAGGGTCATCAGATAGTTTTTCAACTCGCTGTCTTCCTTCATCAAGATGCCGTATTCTTCGGCGAAGGCTTCCAACATCCATTTCCGGATGTCTGCCATATCCTCCCCGAAAGGTATCAGCCGGTTCTCATTCCAATAGGAGGTAACGGCAGACACAAACATTGACTTGAAAGCCGCCTTTTGTTCCGCGTTCAGTTTCTTGTAGCGTGTCCTTTCCGTAATGGGCGGTTCGCTGTATGGCATGACTGATACCGGGTCATAGACGGACACCAAGTCGCCGCCGTAATCAATGATTATCGGCAAGTCTGGCTTTATACCATGTTTCCGCTTTTTCTTTTTCGCCATCGTGTTTGGGAGAATATGCCGCTATAAATGAAGAACGCCCCCCAAGTATGCTGCCTTGCGGCTCGCCTGGGAGGCTTATTATCTTTTAGTTTATAACTGCCTTGTTAATCTTGTGATGCAAAGGTAGGCATTTTTTCTTGAACGACAAGCGTATGAAGCCGGAAATATGACTATTTCCAGATTTTTTCGTTTTCCCAACCCTCGGCAAAGCCCATTGCGGAAAGTGGAGCTACGCTTTTGTATTCATTGACCAACGCTTTTAGCCTGTCTTTGAACGAGGAAGTGGGATTGGCTGTTTGTAAGAGATACCCCAACATACAGAAAAAATAATATGCCTTGCCACGCTGTACCGTATCCGGATTGCTTATCCATACCAAATTTTTGGAAAAATGCAGTTTTTCAGGAACGATGCTCATATCCCTGTTCCAAAGCCTTGCATGGTGGGCGCACAGGTTACGCACGTAGTTCATGGTATGCAACCATGAGCAGAATGTCTTGGGAGGCAATCCGAAATAACCGGCTATACCGTTGATGTCCGCTCTATTCTTCAATCCCGTACAGATACGGGACAGATGGTTGAAATACATGATTTCCACACTCATCCACGAAGGAGGATTGACCGGATTGTCATATTTGTTCCGGTAGTGCTGGATGAATACCTCCGCACGGTTGCTGTGCAATTGGTCGCTGATATGTTTCTGGATTTCGGCATACACATCGAATGTCACGATTGAACCGTCACGCAGCACACGCCGTTCCGGGGCTTTGAATATGGAGGGATTGTCTTGCCAATGGGAACCGTATTTGTGGCTTAACTGGTAAATGATTTGTGTCCGGACGGCGATTTCCAGCCGTTCAATGGCATCGAACACGAGCAGGCGCAATTTCCGGTCGAATACGTACAGGTCATACACCATGTCCCATGTCGTGCCTTCCTTGAAGTTGTCAATGATTGTGCCGTTCTCCTTTTTCTTATAAGGCAGCATATAGGCACTGAGCCGGTAATAGCTGATGTTGGCGAGCAGTCTCTCCGCCCGTGGTATGTCCGAAACAGACATGCCCCTTGATTGCAACAGGGTAACTTGTTCCGTATAGCTCAAAGGCGGTTTCTTATATGTTTCCATTCTGTATGCTTTATAAAATTGAGCCACCTTTTAAGGTGGCGAGCCTTAGCTTTTTCCATCTAAGGGGGATAATTGTTACAAAAGTAATCTTTTTCACGAAGAAAACAGCCAAGAATGCGCCTTTTCTTCACGGATGCGTATAAAAGCAGGCAAGGAGACGCCTTACGCGCCCCCTTGCCCGGTCTCAAAAGAAAATATATGAATGAAATGATTTATCTTTTCCGCATCCGTTCCCGCTCCTCGTCCTCCTGCATGCGCCGGTTCAGCTTCTCCGCCGCCTTGTCGAAGAAATAGGTGCGGCTGTCACTCTTACGCCGCTTGATGTCGGCATAGGCGTTGTAGCATTGCTTGTCCTTCAGCTTCAGGCCAAACAGCTTGCCGAAGCCCAGCAGCAGTTCGGTCACGCCCGTCTCGCCGCCGTTGATGCACTTCAGCGAGTCCAGGCCGTACACCATCTCCACGAAGTCGGAGAGGTTGCCCGTCCACCGCATGAGCAGGGCATCGGCAGGAGTGTCGTCTTTCTTTTCGTCTTTGGAGGGAATGGAGGATAGTGGCGGCACTTGGGTCTTCACGCCGTCGAGCAGGTGGCGCACCAGCGACAGCGCCTTTTCCACGCAGGGGCTGGCACGCCCGCCGGCATATTGGCTGACGGCACACAGTTCCGCTTCCGCGAAGGCAAGCGTGAAATGCAGGTGGCGGGGGCTGCCGCCGCCCGTATAGACGGCGAATATCTGTTCTGAAAACTCGGTATAGGCGGCTTCCTGTTCCGGGAAGCTCATCCCTTTCTCTCTGGCGAGGCGAAGCAGCCCGCCGCTGGTCAATGTTCGGTAATCCATATCGGTTATTCTTTTTAGTTCGTTGATGACGGTCGGTTGCCGTACCGTAAAGAATAAGCCAAATGGTATGCCGGTTATGCCCGCACGAAGTGAAAAACAATGTAATATACTGATAGATAAGCAGATAAAAGTTTTAAGTTCGGAAAGTCGGAAAAATAAAATCCTCTCATTTGAGAGGACTGACAGAACCGTTGAGAGAATCATTCCGTCTTTTTCCGATAGACCAGCCGGCAGATGCCGTTGCCGAAACTCCGGCTCTGGCGGAGCGTCCATGCCGAGGCACGGGGCAGGTCTGCCAGCGGCGAGAGCCCCCCGCCGGAAAGCTGCGGCAGCAGATAGACCACCAGCTCGTCCACCATACGGTAGAGGAACAGCCCGCGAAGCAGCTCCACCTGACCGGCGTCTGTCACCTCGGCCACATAGGTGCAGCCCTCGCTCATGCTTTTCAGTTCGCACATCAGGTCGATGAGCGGATAACCGGGAGGAAGCGTGAACGTGCAGCGGCTGAGCCACAGCGGAAGACCTTCCCGGTCGTGCCGGAACCATTCCATCCATTGCCCGCCAGCCGGCGGAAGATACCCGTCGAGGGTGAGTGCCGTGATTACCTGTATCTTTGCCATACCTCTTTCCGTATTAAAAGCCGAAAGCGTGAAACCCACGCGACTCCGGACAGAGGCTCTGGTAAGCCCGAAAACAGAAGTGCATGGGCTCACGCTATAAGGTATAGCATAAGCCTCACGCAACAGCTTCCGTTTCTTGAAATGTACCAGATTTCTGTCCGAAACTCTTGCGACTTATGTATAATATCGGCAACAGACACCGTCCGTCACCGTTATTCTTCTATGTCTTTGGCCCGGCCATTGCCATGAACAGCCAAACCGGTTACAAATGTACGAAATCCGACCGAAATTCGGGCAGGATACGCCGTTTTTATTTCACTTCACCCCGTACTTCTTCATCTTGCGGTACAGCGTCGCCTCGCTGACGTGCAGCAGCGCGGCGGCGTGACCCCGGTGTCCGCCGCACAGGGCGAGTGCCTTCTCTATCGAGGACTTCCATTCCGCGTCGCCCTTCGGGTGCGGGTGGATGCCGCCGGTAAGGGAGGACGTGCCGCCGTCGGGGAGGTCCAGTTCCTCCGTACCCACCAGCGGGCTTTCCGCCAGCAGCACGGCACGGCGCACACGGTTCTGCATCTCGCGGATGTTCCCCGGCCACGGGTAGGACAACAGACGTTCCTCCGCCTCCGGCGTGAAACCCTCCGTCGGCTTGCGCAGCTCGGAGGAGAAACGCTCCCGGAAGAAACCCGCCAGCGGCAGGATGTCCGCACGGCACTCGCGCAGCGCGGGCAGACGTATCTCGAACTCGGCGAGACGGTGGTACAGGTCTTCCCGGAAACGGTTCTCGCGGATGCCTTGCGCCAGATCCTCATTGGTGGCGGCGACGATGCGCACGTCAGCCCTCCGTTCCCGGTTGCCGCCCACCGGCGTGTAGGTGCCCTCCTGTAACACGCGCAGCAGCATGGACTGCGCCTCGTACCCCAACGTGCCTATCTCGTCGAGGAACAGCGTGCCGCCTTCGGCCATGCCGAAATACCCTTCCGTGTCCTTCTCCGCACCCGTGAACGAGCCTTTGGCGTGCCCGAACAGCAGCGACGGGGCAAGTTCTTTCGAGATGACGCTGCAATTCACCGCCACAAAGGGCATCAGGCGGCGGTCGCTCTCCTCGTGTATCCGGCGGGCGACGGACTCCTTGCCCGTACCGTTGGCGCCGAGGATAAGCACGGACACCTCCACCGGGGCAACCAGTGTGGCCATGCGTTCTACCTCACGTGCCGCAGGGCTGCCAAGCCGGAACAGGGTTTTTCCGCCTTGCGGCAGCGATAGCGAGGGACGCAGCAGCTCACGGACGGTATCGAGCAGACGCTCCGGATCTACGGGCTTGGGCAGATAATCGTCCGCGCCCGACTTCACGGCACGCACCGCGTCAGGGTAGTTCGCATACCCCGTCATTACCACAAAGGGCACGTGACGGTGCCCGCCGTTCAGCCACTCCAGCAGCGACAGCCCGTCGCCTTTGGGCAGGCGCACGTCAGCCAGAACCAGGTCAAAGCCCGACTTGCGGATGAGCCTGCGGGCGGAAGGCTCGTCGATGGCTGTCTCCACCGCATACCCGCACCGTTCCAGACGGTCGCGCAGACGCTGTGACAGAGCGATGTTGTCTTCAACGATCAGTATCTTCTTTTTCATCTTCCATTCTTTTTATTTCAGCGGCGGCCTCGGTTATCAATGCGCCCAGACGCCCGATAAGCCGTTCCGTTTCCTTATTTATCTTGCTGTCACCGCCTTCCCCGTCGTGGAGCGTCCGGCGGTAAGCGTCTAATTCGTTCTCGATGCGCAGCAGTTCCCACATGGGGTACATCCGGTGTACGGTCTCACGCAGTTCCAGCCGGTTGGAACGTGCCGCCGCTTCTCGCAGGGCGGCGATGTCGCGCCGGCTTTCCTCGATGAACATCTCCAGCAGTTTCCGTTTATCGCTCACCTCGGCGGTCAGCGAGGCGAAATCGGCGGTGGAAGCCGCGTCTTCTTGGGGCTCGCCCGTCCGCCATGTGACGGAGGAGAGGAAGGCCAGCAGTTCCGGCGAGGAAAACGGCTTGCGTATGTACCCGGCGAACCCGGCTTTCAGGTAATTCTCACCGTCCGTGTCACCCCGTGCGGTCATGGCAGCCACCGGCAGGCTGCGGGACTGCCCGATGTGGGACTGGCGCAGCAGCCGCAACAGGTCAAACCCGTTTGTGCCCGGCATCTGGATGTCGGTCAGCAGCAGGTCGAACTCCCCGCCGCGCAGTTCCCGTACCACCTCCTTGACGGTGCGGCACGTTCGGCAGCAGATGCCGTTGCGTTCCAGTATCTCGCCCGTTATCGTCAGTTGCACGGGGTCGTCGTCCACCACGAGGACACGTTGGGGAAGACGACCGCCCGTGCCGGGCGGGGCGGACGGCTCTTCCACAACCTCGTCCGTTTCCGCCAGCGGCAGCGTGACCGTGAACGTGCTGCCCGCACCCGGACGGCTCTCCACGCTGATCTCACCGCCCAGCAAACGCACCAGCCCCTGCGTGATGGACAGTCCGAGTCCGAACCCTTCCGCGTTGGTCTCCGGCGCGGCACGCTCGAAGGGGGCGAAGATCCGCCGGGCGGTCTCGCCGTCCATGCCGATGCCCGTGTCCGACACCCTGAGCCGCAGGAAGCCGTTCCCGTAACAGGTCTCCAAGATGATCTTCCCCGCCTCGGTGAACTTCACCGCGTTCGAGAGCAGGTTGTCGGCGATCTGCTCGATGCGGTCGGCATCGCCCCGGACCGTCACGTCCGTGCCGGAACGCTCGTCCGAGAGCAGCAGCCCCTTGCTGTTGGCCGTGTGCGTATATTCCTCCACGATGCGGTCCAGCAGGCCGCCGAGACGGAACGGCACCTCGTTCAGCGTCTCTTTCGACTCGTTCAGGCGCGACAGGTCGAGCAGGCTGTTGGCAAGGCGCATGATATGGCGGGAAGCGTCGAGGATGTTCTCCAGATAGGCATTGCGCCGTTTCCGGTCTCTCGTGTTCATCGCCAGTTCCGCGCTGCCGCTGATGGTGTTCAGCGGGCCCCGGATGTCGTGCGACAGGGTCACGATGATGCGCTTGCGTATCTCCAGCATCTCATGCCCCTTGCGGTGTGAGTCCTCCAATTCACGGCGGTCACGGTATTTCCGGCGGATGTCACGGTAGATGAAGATATACAGCAGCAGGGCGCACAGCAGTCCTGCCGACGAGATGGCGCATATCAGGGCAAAGGCCTGCTCACGCAGGGCGGACACCCGTTGCAGGCGTTCCTCCGTGCGCAGCATGGCGTCCCGCTCGAAATCGTTTACCAGACGGTTGATATGGCGGTTCAGCAACCGGTTACGACGCTCCAGCGAGTCAGACAGGGCACGGTATATCTCCTTCTGTTCCCGCAGGGCGGCGAACACGTCATCACGGAACTGCCGCATGTCACGCACATGACGGGGGTTCGGCATGACACGCACGGTACTCGCCCCATGCGTCCCCTCATTTCCGTCCTTTCCCTTTTTCTTCTTGGGCTTGAACCAGTTCCAGAAACTTTTCTTGCTTTTCTTTTCGCTTTCCTGCACCGGTGCGCTGACCACACGGTCCGGCACCGAGGCGGACTGTTCCAGCGGGGGCAGCCGCTCGCTGAGCAGGCTGTCCATGCGGCTGGCCGTCGAGGGCGTTTCCGCCAGACGGAGTATCTGGGTCTTTTTCTCGGCAAGCAGTAGCCGCACCGTGTCGATGCGGCTCTGTTGCAGGGAGTCGGGATAGGCGTCGCCTAACCTTTCCAGTATCTCCGACATCCGGCGGTCCTTCTCTTCGTAGGAGCGCAGGTCGTCCTTGTCCCACAGCAGAGCGCCATCGCTGTGGAGCAACAGGGCGATAAGGCTCTTGAAAGCGTCGTTCGTCAGTTTCCGCTGTCCGAGCATCGCCCGTTCCTCCTCTTCGGCTTGCTGGAACACCCGTTTCTCGTACCACACGGCATAGACGATGCCGCCTACCAGCAGGGTAAGCAGCAGATAGCCCGAAAGGATCTTGACCTGCAAGGTTCCTTTCGGGCGGGGTGTGGGGGTTGTATGTCGTTTTCCCATGAACTTTGCGGATTCTACAAAAGCGCAAAGTTAGGAGGGTATGGGTGAAGCCTTGTTCTGATTTTCTGCGGAAAATTTCTGATTTCCGGCGGACATTCATCCGGCTGCGTCTTTCCGCAGCAGCGAGGGGGATTTCCCGAAGTTCCGCTGGCAGTAGTCCGACAGGGTCGATAGCGAGTGGAAGCCGTTGCGCTCGGAGACATCGGACAGCGGAATGGCGGGATCTGACAGCATGGCGAGGATGTCCTCCTTGCGCCGCTCCCGCAGCCATTCGGCCACCGGCTGCCCGAACTCCTCCTTGAACCGCTCTCGGAACACCGTTTCCGACTGGTGGCAGCGTGCCGCCAGTTCCCCGGCGGTCAGGGTACCCACGGGCCTGTTCCCGGTCATGATGCGCACCATCTCCTTAAAACCGCCGTACCGGAAGTCCGGCAGGCTGCGTTCCACCCGCCGGAAGTCCGCTTCCGTCAGGAAGCAGGGATAGTCCTCGTCCCCTTCGAGCAGACGCCGCCATTCCCTTAGCGCCAGACCCATCATCAGGTTGTACAGGGCGTTCAGGTGCGGGTATTCGTCATGGAGCGTCATCCGCCCGACCACCTCCATGCAGAACAGCGTCCCGGTGCGATGTTGGGTGCGGTAGCTGTTCACGAAGGTGTCCGTCACATAGCCCGTTACGGTGTTGTCCCGGCAATGGGCGGCCAGCAGGTACAGGACGCACCATGTCCTGTCGTCTGGTGACGGGGCGGTGGCTGCCTTGCGCAATTCTTCGGTGAGCCACCGCACGGCGTGAACATTCTTCGCTGGCTGTTTCAGCACCGTCCATGTGTCCGCGCGGCGCAGGTCCACGAGGTCGGCCGTCTTCTCCACTTCTTTCAGCCATTCCCGCCACTCCGTGCCGAGGGCGGCATATTCCAACATGTCAAATAAATTATCACTCATCATATATGTTTCGTCTTTATTTTAATCCTTCCGTTTTTCCTTTCTTCATATTCCATTTGACTTTATTGTCATGCTCCAACCGATGCCGTCTGTGTGAGCCAAATGATAATCCGGACTGGAATACAATAAGGCTTGTCAGAATGGTATGAAGACCGGTATCATCTTTTGCGACCACAGGTACATTGACAAGGCTACAAATGCAAGCGCAAATAAAACAAACAGCAGCGAGAGTGTTCCCCACAAAAACTTTCTGGGTTCTTCCTCCACCTCTTTTTTTATACGTTCAAAAGCCCCATTTTTACGCAAGGAATGATTACGAATCATCCAAAGAATAAAACCTCCACCAAGTAAAATAAGTACATACAAAAGCCCGTAGCAAGGAATTAAATTATAACCTGTTAATCCATCTATCAAAAATACAATCCCCGAATATACGCAAAAGTCAAGCTCTACAACAAACAACATTGCCGTATAATCTCCTGCAAGTGTCTCCCGCCGGAATTGATAAAACTTTATATAGGTATATTTCCAGACATTCATATCATTTGGCATTAAAGGTTATTACCGTTGTTACAAGGGTTCTAAAAATCTCAAACCGTATTTGCCAACATAGCAGCAAAACAAGAAAAAGAGAACCACAAATATAATATACAGGATGGACAAAATCCCCCAGAGCATCTTCCGAGGCTCCGCTTCGACTTCTTTCCTTATGCGCTCGAACGCATCTCCTTTGCACATGGAACGGTTGCGAAGCCATCCAATGGTTAGCATCCCCAATATATAAAGAGCAAAGAAGAATGGCTCGTATTTCGTGGACAATACATTATCCACTAATCTGTCGATAAGTATCAGTATTCCAAAATACAGGAACATATCAAGAAATGCCACAAACAACATGGCCGCAAAATCGTCCGCGCCGTCTTTTCCGATTACCCTGCGGCGTATCTTGAAGAACTTGATATATATGTATTTCCAGACGTTCATATCAATTCACTAACATTATCGACTTAAAAAGTACCCCCCATGTCAGAATAATACAAAATTATAAAAAACACCTCGCAATCCTGCCGTAAAAGCCGAAAAAATGGTACATTTACGCTCAATTTTCAATATGCTTCCTTGGAGTCTTCCTGATGCTTCATTTCGGCTTTTGGAAGTTAGGAAGCTGTTTGCGACCCGTTTCAACACTTTAAGTTTTCCGCTTATTTCAATGAACCTTTCCACCGTTGTGGAACTTCAGCGCTGACTCCGGCTTAGTATTATAAGTAGGGAAACGCAATGTTCACCGCTACCACCAACGCCACGATAGCCGCAATGTAAATCAACATCGCCCGTTTCCAGTAGCGGGGACGCTCACGGAGTTCCTGCCGGACTTCCTTGCGGATTTTCTTGTCATCCAGAAATCCCAAGGGAATGACCATCAGCAGCAAAGCCAGCACCGACACGCCGTAAAAGACGACCTTCTGACAGTCGGATTCCAGATGCACATACCCGTCTTGCCCCGCCGCCGCGAACAGAGTGCCGTTCAGCAGGAGCAATTCGGGGAGGATGGTCAGGGCATATATCCCGGCCCCCAACGCCTTGCGCTTCCTTTTGTTGTTCCAATCGGTGAAATGGCTATGCATGATTTTATGCAGCATCACTAATATGTAGAAGAAGCGGCAAAACACGTTCCGACTGTCTGTCATTTGATAGTTTTGTCTATCCATTTCAGCACTGTTCCCCATAAGGGTATATTGGCGATAAGCAAAAAGCCAAGAGAGAACAGGAAAAAGTAACACCGGGCAGGGCTGAACTTGCGTCCCGCATAGTGCCGCATGACCGCCTTCCGCCGAGCGGGTGAATATATCCTGCCGGGCAGATAGACTATTACCACGCTACAGATAATCATGGCGATTGCAAGGAAATCGCGTACAGGAGGGTCGAAACATAAGACGATGGTTATTATCGGCCCAAGGACAACAACCATGATGCAAAGCATCAGCATACTATCCCCGTCGGGCCGACGTGGCTCGCCTTTGTAATGCTGCTGCGCCATTTCTCCCAACCAAAACAAATAGTCGAAGAAATAGTAGCGTCGTGGCCGCTTTTGCTCTTGCTCTTTATATTCCTGTTTCCTCATAATGCATTCCGTTTTTCGTTTCCTACGCCGTGGCGAAATAAAGGCACGCCACGCTTGCCAGGGCGATGACCAGCAATGCGCCCACGCAAATGTGCAGCGTCTTCCACATTAAAATCGCTATATGTTTTCGTATCTTGCCTTTCATTTGCATACAAAATTATAAAAAACACCTCGCAATCCTGCCGTAAAAGCCGGAAAAATAGTACATTTCCGCTCAGTTTTCGATAACCTGTGCGGATATGCTGGGATGGATAGACTATATATGGTTTGTCGGAGAGGCTTTTCACCGGCGTGAGGGGGCTCCGGGCGACGGCGAGGCATTGCTGATGGGATGCTGGTACATGGGTGCGTTCCTGCCGTTGCTGACCTTTTCCCACAGGGTGGTAAACGGCTGGGGATTCTATCTTGTCGCCGATCCGGTCCTGTTGCTTGCCCCGTTCGTTTTCTGCCGTTTCAGATACACGGAAAAACGGCGGGATAAGATTTGGACAAGGCTCCATGAGCATAGGCACATGGGCAGGCGGCTGTTGGCGATAGGTGCGGTGATGGCCGCTATATGCTCCCTCGAAATCTTCCTGATGATTCATTTCGGCTTTTGGAAGTTGGGGAGCCGTTGATGACTGCGGTTCTAATTTATTTTTATTGATTGATAATGTAAAACATGGCTCGCATTATTTTGATTTTGGCTATTTGTGGTTTCGTTGGATGTGCTTCTAACGGGAATGTCGTTTCAGTAAGACAAATTGAAAGTGATAAACCTGTTGTGCTAAGAATGAGAAAGGACAGGACTTTCATTCATAGTCTGCTATACCCATTATCTTTTGAATTTAAGAAGAATAATAAAAGAGAGATATATTATTTTGAATCCTCTTACTTTGCTAAACATGATGAATTATGTCCTGGAACTGGCGAATGTTGGTTAAAGTCAGAGAATCAAAATGATAATTTAACTTATTCTTATAAGAAGTTTTATGGAGGGGTATTATTTACCATTGAAAATAATGATACAATCCAAACACATTTATATAAGTATTATAAAAAGATAATTAAAGAAAATAAAGACACCATTCATGTTTCTTTAAAAGAATTCAATAACCATTTAAATATATTATTGATAATTTCTTCGAGGGAGATTCTATCTATTTACATTTTCATGATCATAAAAGATGGATTGATGTTCCTTTGAGAATTACATTCAAGTAACTTCTTAATCAACGTGAGTTGTATTCTGTATTCCTATTGTCATAAACAATATTATTTACTTCTCCCAAAGCGAGTACTATCTTGCATTAATGTTCCAACAATGTCACCATTCCGATCAATGTAGTACCAGTCATCACTTTCCCAATACCAGTGCTC
>ULWY01083677.1_pt1 | contig 11564 bp, 10 predicted proteins | sample 1960761 | NCBI WGS metagenome assembly ULWY01 (sample SAMEA4835824, study PRJEB28245) | human gut metagenome | biome: gut microbiome; material: fecal sample | place: Denmark | collected 2008
TTACTTTTGCGGTCAGAGTTGGAGCAGACGGAAAAGAACGGCTGCGATGAAGACTCAAATGAATGAGCGTATTGAACGTTATCCTAGAATAGAAATGTGGAAGTTTCGAAATCTGCTTGGATAGTGAACAGTATTCTCACGCCTTTAGGATTATTGTATCCTTTTCAAAATGGAAAAGGAATAATATACCCTTTTGGCGTGGGCTATTGTCCTATGCTAGCAGATAGGTCCTTCCACAACCTCTATTCTGGCGAAAAGGCAATAGTCCCACGCCAATTCATATTCGTAGTTTAACTAACAATTAAATGCCGAATCTGGGTACTATAGGCTACAGAGAATTATGAACGACAACAAGTTTGTTAAAGTTTTTACGGTTGCGGGCTTTCTTGCATTTGCTGCCGTAAGTTGTTGGGCGACAGCTGAGTCTTTGCATCTGCTATTGCCAAGTTGGCCAAGTGTTTTCTGTTGGGCAATCACCATCGGTTTTTTCTTCATTGCATCGTGGGGTACCAAGATGATTGTGGATAGTCTAAACCAGAATATCTATATGGAGAAACGCGGAACGAATCTTTTATTCGGTATCCTTATCGTATTAGTTTTCTGGCTTTTGTGCAGTATGCCTACCAATACCCATACTTTCTTTTTTCGAAATTTGATTGACGAGAAAGTAACGAACGACATCGCTACTACCCAAGGTTATCTGTCGCAAATTAAGGACAACACGGTAACGGAGGCAAAGATACAAGCAAGATGTGTAGAAGTAGAAAACCAAGTGAACACTAAGCTCCAGTCTTTGGAGGCAGAAATCAAAAATCCTCTCAATCCTGGCAATGGACCAGAAACAGAGCGAGTTTTGGGCGAAATTGCACAGATTTTAGGTGTTAGCAAGATCAACAAACTTTCAGGTGTAGGCAACACTGTGGCAGAACGTAATACGCTTTACCAAGCCTATCGGGATGTTATCCTCCTCCAGTTGGACAATAAGAAGATGAATATAATCAAGGAGATGCAACCCTCCAATGACAATTATCGCAAAACAGCAACTAAAGACTGGAAGAATCTTGAACTTACAAAGAAATACATTGATGCAGGTCAGCTGTCCTTGACCGATGCTGATGACATTAAGACTGTATGCAACAATCTCAACCAAGGTTATTCTACCATCAAGGCATATCAGCAATTTGTGGATTTCAAGAATGATGGAGACAAAGATGCTTACACATGCTCTAATCCGCAGACAAAAGTATCGAGACTTCTGAGTGTATATGATGTGTGGGTGGATTTCATAAAAGGTGAACTAGGAGGTTTAGCCTTCGTCTTTTGGATTCTCATATCCATATTGGTTGATGTCGCTGCTTTCATATTCTTCGACATCGCATTCAAGAAAAGAGAAATGTAAAAACGACTAAAAATATAAAAGTATGGCAATATCTGTAAACAATGGATCGGACACCAATCCAGCAACAGCTAATGAGGAACTCATTGACAATACTGAAGCAACAGCCTCATTTGATAATCCCAAAACTGCAGCCGCAGAAGCTCCCGTAAAAACATCAGCTCCTGTTGGGTTGTCTTCCGAAGAGCAAAACGACCCCAATAGCATTACAGTCACCGTGTCCGACCCGAACACGCCTATTGTGATTTTATATGGGCCACCGTCATGTGGAAAGACTATGACGCTTGTCCGAATGACTCGCTATCTCCGGTCAAAAGGTTATACGGTTGTTCCCGAGAAGACATTTCGGCCTACCTATGACGAAAATTACAAACAACTCTGTGATAATTTTGATCAAATGATTAACTCCAACAATGCAGCTACCAGTACTGCAAATATCAGCTTTATGCTTGTGAAAGTTCTGAAAAACGGCAAGCCCATTTGTCAGTTGTTGGAGGCACCAGGCGAATATTACTTCAAGCCAGATGACCCTAATCGTTCATATCCTGCCTATGTGCAGACAATAATCAGTAGCCAGAACCGAAAGATATGGGCTATTATGATTGAACCAGACTGGAGTGATAGTGTTCCACGAGCCAATTACGTTACACGCATCACTAAGTTGAAAGCACAGATGACTCCAAAAGACAAAGTGATTTTTGTGTATAACAAGATTGACCTGACTCCTTTTGTATATGGTGTAGGAAATGTGAACACAAACGAGGCTATAAGGAATGTGCAAAACTTATATCCAAATATTTTCGTGCCGTTCGAGAATAAAAATCCGCTCACTAAGTTTTTCACGAAATACAACTGCGAATTTGTTCCGTTTATGACAGGAAGTTACTCGGTGACAATGTCGGGTGGTTTGACTTACACGGAAGGACACGATGTCTATGCACAGAAATTCTGGCAAGCTATGCTTAAACTGATTAATGGATAAATGGTTAGATTATGGGATTAAACATTAGTCTTTTTGTCCATGGTGTGCCAATGGGACAGAAAATGTGGGGACCTAAAGGAGATGACTTGAGATATCTGTCAACCTTCTATGGTCCGAAATGGGAGTCTCCAGAAGTCATGAAAGTTGAAGTCATGACTTTTGGAGGAGTAACGAATTGCTATTATTCCTTCGTGAAAGGACAGAATGTTTGTGACTCACAAGGGCGTGCAGGTTCCTATTTTGCTTTGACCTTACGCATCAACGCTTTTTATGTTGATGTGCAGAATATGTACAACATATTGAGGGCGGCTTATGAGAAGATGTGCGTCGGACTTTGCGTGCAAGATACAGGAGCTATGATTAAATATCTTGTGGCTGACTTTCAGAGTATTGATTCCAAGTTGAAAGACATTGAAAACCATATAGTCAATTATATTGGTGAGTTCTCTATCAATGAAGACCTCGTATCACTATTAGGATTCTCTGCCATTTCACAAGGTGCAAGCCTGAATGTCAATCTCCATGAATGCATGAAAAATGTAGCGTTGGATTGTTTGAAGAAGGCTGGGAAAATAATGGTTTCTCCCTACTTCCTTTCAGCTAGTTCCGCTAAGATGGTGGAGAAGTACAAAGCGGAAATAGATATGGTAAGGCAAAAAGCGCGACAGGAAATCCAACTACTGCAACGCACATCGCAGGAAAAAATTGCATCCATGACTCAGGAGTCGCAAGCTAAGATGCTTACTGTCAAACAACAAGCAGAGGAGAAACTGCGGCTCTGTGAACAACGTTCACAGCAGCAAATAGCTCAAGCCAATGCTGAAAATAATCGCAGGATGCAGGAACTAAAGCAAAATTATTCTGCGGTAGATGAGAAATTAGACGCTCTCAATCAAAGAAATAAAGAGTTGGAAAATGAAGTGACTGACTGGAAACGTCAATATAAGCAGAAGAACAAAGAATTGTTGTCGAGCGATGTCAAGATACAAAAGCCCCAAGAGTTTGCGGAAAAGTTGCAACGTTATGTTTCTTCGCTTAAGGGTAATAGCATAAATGTTTTCCTTACACGTTATACACCGAAGAAATTTGTTGTAGACAGGAATATCATCATAGTAGTTCTTTTCGTCATATTAATATTATTGGTATGCTTGCTGAAGAGCAATTGGGGCAACAAGAATGACAAAATAGAAGACCTTCAAGAAAAAGTTGAAAGGTTGGAAAAAGAAAACCAACAGTTGCAAACGGAGAATGGACAGCTAAAGATTTCACAGATATCCAATACAGAAGATGGTCTAAAAGCCTTAACCAGCTCTATTAGAAAGAATGGAAAAGAGGTCGATGAAGTAGAGTGTGGAAAAACTTATGTAATCTCTATTGTTGGTGAAGATACAGATACTTTGAAAGGAAAATTTGAAGGCTCTGTATTCAATATAGATGCATCGAGACATTTGATGCCAAACTGTAAATATGCAGGCAAAACTTGCATCATCCGTTATGTGCATAATGGACATATGCTGGCACAGAAAAGTATAAAGATAAAAAAGGACTAAGTATGAGACACCAGACATTCATGATAATATTGGCTAGTATTTTGCTTGCTTCATGCGAACAGAAGAAAAAGCCGCTTTCGTTTTATGGAAACGAAGAGGTTGTAGAAGACACTACTGAGGTTGTACAATCTCAAGCAGCTTCGCAGGTATCATATGATGCAGACAGCGAAGTAGCAGTGCCCTTTGTAGAACAAAGAGGAGTAAAGCTCATCGATGTGACCGTAAATAGGCAGTTTACCGTTAAGATGATACTTGACAGTGGGTGCTCTGGTACTCTCATTTCCATTGCTGAGGCCAAATACCTTTATGAAAAGGGTTGTTTTACCCAAGATGATATACTTGGCACAACGCAATCTCAAATTGCAGATGGAAGCATTGTTGAGAACATGGTCATCAATTTGCGTGAATTGGTGATAGGAGGACAAATTGTTTGTACTAACGTCACGGCTACGGTTTCTGCCAACACGCAGGCACCTTTGCTGTTGGGCAACGAAGTGCTGAACAGAGCACCTTCCTATTCTGTTGACAATGAAAACAAATTAATCAAATTCAAGCTACAATAATGAACATATCTGTATACTTGTTTGGGGAGTTTAGTGTGGGTTACTCACAATATCCCAATGATTACGCCAAAATCATCTTTGAGTCTTTTGCGAAGAGCGCACAGGCCACCACGCAAATCACCATTCATAGGGATGGCGACTTGATGTACTATGGGTATATCCGCAAGATGGAAAACGCTGAGTATTTGGGGGTGTGCGTTGTCGTAAATGGAAAATATATCACCCAATTGGATGGGATGTTTGCCATTTACGAGCAAGTCATTGAGTCGATGGTCAGAAATGGTTACTTGATCCATTATGGAGACAAGGGTGAAATCACCTCTAAGGTAGGGCAACTCTATGAGAACCGTGAGGAGATAGACTTGATTACTTCCAATCTTCAGGCGGCGTTTGACAGGTTGGAGGGGAGTTCCAAGAAATTGCCTGCTGTCAATTATGGCGTGGCAAAGAATTCTGTAAAGAGTTTCTCCATTCAAGACGACGGTCAGGAAATCATCAAGTCAAGTTATACCAATGGTTATACCTTTATATATAAGTCAAAGGGCTACAATACAGCCCAGATGAACAGCTATAAGGGAGTTGTTGCCCGAAAAGACAAGCAGATTCAAGAATTGCAAGATGAGCGTATCAAATTGAAGAGTGAAGTGTCTTCTCTGAAGAACAAGCAAAGAAACACGAAATGGGTAGCGATGCTCAGTATCGTAGCTTTAGTGCTCTTCGGCATCGTTTATCTAAAAGTTATCAATCCTAGTGAGGTGACCAAGAAGGATATGGGGGCGTATGTGTATTATGGACCCATGGAAAACGGAGAACCGAATGGTACTGGCGTAGCCATATACCATAAGAATGACAAGGATGGCAGGTTATACTATTATGGGAACTTCAATGATGGGAAAAGAATAGATAATAACGCCATTATGTTCTATAAGGATGGTTCTTATTTCAAGGGTTCCATGAATGAGGACAAGTGGTATAAGGGACTATTCTTTGATGTCGAGAAAGCGCATTTCATTGGTGAGTTCAAGGACAACAAACCATGGAATGGTGAATGGTATAAACATGTGAAAGAACAAACGATTGTGGATGGAGAGTAGGCTATGAGAAATATCTGGTATTTGATTTTAATCTTTTGTTTGATGCCCAGTCTTGTCTATGCGCAAGCCAAACCAAAGCGTGACACATCGAAAGATAAAAGTGTCATCTTGCTCAAGAAGCAAAAGGAAGAAACGGGAAGAAAAGTTATACCTGTAGAAAGAAACGCTAATTATAGAAAAGTACATGTCGCAAAGCAAAGTAAACGAAAAGCATCTAACAAGCGCAGGCATACAGCAGCTCGCAAATATTCTGCAAGTTATCTGACTGTGAATAGACAGTCCCTTTCGCTATCAAGTATCTTGGCGCAAAACGGAGGTAGGTTAACTTTTGATGTTAATACAGATGGTAAGAAATGGGTTATAATCAGTTTGCCTTCTTGGTGTAAGGTGATAAAATATTCTAACTGTTTCATGCTGGAATATGGGGAGAACTCTTCTCGTGATGAACGTAAGGATTGGTTTGTTGTAAAATGCGATAGCAAGGAAGTACGGGTAAATCTTTCCCAGCCGGCTATGCCTTATGAGTTTGCGGCAAATATTTATGTGGCTTACATAAAACATAACGTTTATTCTTCATCTTTAGGATGCTTATGTATGGAAATCCATGCTACTGTCACGATAACGGGAGCCGTAGGGGAACCATGTTCGGTTGATGCCTATATTGTAGACAAGAAGGGGCTTTATGTCACTGCAAAAACCGGTTATTCCTCATATATGTTGTCAAGTTCAAATTCTATTGTCTGTAGTTCGGCTAAAGTAATACCATCTACGAACAAGACACAGTCTTATGACGTAGTTTGCCTTCTACCAAACAATGCTTTGGATTTGCGGAAAAAGAAAAATGAGTTATGCTGCAAAGTGATGTTCTGGCATTATGGAAAGGGATATTTGACAGATGTAACCTACCCAATTTACTTCAAAGCAAAATCCAAACATGGTACTGTTACGACAGAAGGTTATTGAGTAGAATGTATGGTTTAATCTGCTGTTTGTCAGAAAATGATTATGAAGAAGGAAATATGTCTGTTGGTGCTTGCTATTGCGCTGTTGGCTTTGGCAAGCTGCAAGTCTTCTCTCAAGTCGGAGGAGAGTGTGAGTAATATCAACAATGCACTTCAAGATAGTGTTGAGGTAATCTTGGAGAAGCATTTAGTTGAGTATGGTGCCATGGATGGTGTGGCAATCATCATGGAAACGGAATCGGGAAAGGTTCGCGCCATGGTAGGATTGGAAGCTAAGGACGATTCTGCCTATGTTAGAGCAGATTCCTTGGCTGCAAGTAAGCATAGTTCAGCCTTGATGAGAACGGTCTCCGTATTGGCTGCATTGAATACAGGAAAGGTGAAACCTGATGATATGTTTGATTCTGGTGTAGGTGTTTTTGTTTATGACAATGATACCATCTATGATCATAACTGGCGAAAAGGGGGCTATGGCGAGATGACTTTATGGCAGACTCTTGCTTATAGCTCGGACATAGGCATCTTGAAAGCTGTGGATGAGGCTTTTCCTGACAAGAAGGACTTCTTGGCAAGTGTGAGGAAAATGTCTTTCGGACAGCCTTTGGAGGTGGAAGGTATGAAACTGGATTCTTGTGTGCAAGACTCAGAAATGCCTTGGTGTTACTATGCAATGGGATTTCAAAAGATAACACCCCTGCAGATGTTGGCTTTCTATAATGCAATAGCTAACAAGGATAGTATAGCTTCGCCATCAAGTATTGTAGATATTCGTGGAATGTTGGAAGGTGTGGTCTCAAAAGGTCTAGCTAAGCGTGCGATGTCGGATAAGGTTAAGGTGGCAGGTATGAATGGTACTATACGTAATGAGGATTGTACGTTGACAGCCGAATTCTGTGGCTATTTTCCTGCCGATAAGCCGAAATATACGATGCTCGTGTCTGTGCATCGCAAGGAACTCCCAGCAGCGGGTGGTAGGATGGCAGGAAGTATCTTCAAAGAAATAGCAGAAATGATGATGTAACTTTTGTTCCTACATTCTCGCAGTCATTTGTTTGAAGAATGTGGTCAAGCATCAAATTGTCATTTCGTACATCCAGCTCCCCATTTCATACATTTATCCCCCAACTTTCTATGCTGTTTCGGATAAATTCATTATCTTTGTCCCCCTGAAAACAACTAAAAGATAAAATGTAATGAAGAAAGGACTAAAATATACTTTGGTTTCCTTAGGCAGCCTGGTCGTTTTGGCTGGTGTTGGTCTGGGGATTATGTATGTGGTGTCGCCATATAAGGTGAAGCGATGGGTGGGCATCGCTTCATCTTATTCTGATGTGTTCGTTGATAGATTGAAAGGGCAACCTTATACTCGTGGCGGATATGACGGCATTGATGTATCGAAACACAATGGAGTTATCAAGTGGAAGAAAATAGCGAAGAACAAGCGAATCAAGTTCGTTTATATCAGAGCTACACATGGTAAGGGATATGTGGATCGACATTATCGCCGAAATATCAGACTGGCTCGTAAATATGGGTTGAAGGTGGGATCTTATCATCTGATGTCTGCCGGCTCTTCAGCAACTGCTCAGTTCCGGGATTTCCAAAAGATGGTGAAGAAGAGTGAACAGGACTTGATTCCTGTATTGGATGTGGAGGAGAAAGGCATCCAGGGAAGATGGAAGGGACGACAGCTGCAGGATAGCATACAGGTGTTTGCTGACTTGGTGAAGAAACACTATGGCAAGTATCCTATCATCTATAGCAACGAGAGCTTCTATAATAAGGAGATGGGGGCGAAGTTCAATCGTTATTATCTCTTCATCGCCAATTATAACTCCCGACAACCCTCTATCGGCGGCAGAGGAAAGTGCAATATCTGGCAGTATTCCGAAACCGGACATTTGCATGGTATTGGAGAAAGGGTAGATTTAAGCAGATTCATGAATGGTACAACCATCAAGGATTTGATGCTATAGGCATTGATGATTTCATACACATAAGCGAGTATTTGATACAATCCACGTATGGATAGCATCATTACTTGCTTATTTTTTTTCTACTTTTGCATTATTATGAAGAAGTTATTGATCATATTGGGAATAGAAATGTCTATGTTTTTTTAATTATATGTTTGAAGATTATGAAGAAGTTATTGTTGTTTATAGCTGGAATCTCAATCCTGTTTTTAGCAGGTTGCTCCAATGGAAATCAGAGCCATGGCAATGAGGGCATGGGAGACAGCCTTCCTGCTGATCCTCCATTGGGTTATGTCATAGAGTTAAAGCCTTTGGGAAATTTCTCACATCAGGAGGCAGAACAGTTGAGAGAAGAACTCGTGAAGCAATTGGGTATCATTTTCAATAAGGTACCAAAGGCTGAGTTGGAGGCTTCTGTATTTGTAGGAGACAAGAAAGAAATACCTGCCTCATGTTTCTACAAACCAAGAAACAGGTATTGGGCTGGGGGAATCCTGAAAATGTTGCATGAAGAGCATGGAGGTAATGATGAAATCGTAACGATAGGTTTGACGCATCGAGACATCTCTACTTCTATTCATGGACAATACAACTATGGAATCATGGGATTGAGTTTCCGGTCAGGTGACGCCTGTGTGGTTTCAACCTTCCGATTGAAACGAAAGGATGACTTATGGAAAGTAACAATCCATGAATTCCTGCATTCTCGCGGCTTGCCGCATTGCAAATAGCAACTATTTTTCTCCGTTTTTATGCATATTCTTGCAGAAAAGTAAGTAAAAAAGATAAAATTGCAGCAAAAAGCAATAATTTTTGGGAATTTATGCTTGATATTGTAGAAAAAGTCTTAACTTTGCAGCGGATTTGAGAAAATAAGCAGTTTCCGGCTATCAGAAAATGAGAAATCATGAAGATGATAAGGGGGCTGGCTTTCTCTTCCACAGTTTACACTTATAACAACTTTATAAATTAAAAGATTCGATTATGAAAGTAGCAATTGTTGGTGCAAGTGGCGCAGTTGGACAGGAATTCCTGCGTATCCTTGCTGAGAGAAATTTCCCTATGGATGATTTGGTGTTGTTTGGCTCTGAGCGTTCTGCTGGCCGAAAATACAACTTCAAGGGAAAGGACTATGAGGTCAAACTTTTGCAGCATAACGATGACTTTAAAGATGTCGATATTGCTTTCACATCTGCTGGTGGCGGCACTTCAGAGGAGTTTGCCGAGACTATCACCAAGTATGGTGCCGTGATGATTGATAACTCTAGCGCATTCCGTATGTGCGACGACGTGCCTCTGGTTGTACCTGAGGTAAATGCTGAGGATGCCCTGAACCGCCCTCGCAACATCATCGCCAACCCTAACTGTACCACCATCATGATGGTTGTAGTGTTGAAGCCTATCGATAACTTGAGCCATATCAAGAAGATTCATATCTCTTCTTACCAGAGTGCTTCAGGTGCTGGTGCTGCTGCCATGGCTGAACTTGAGCAGCAGTATAAGGATATCCTCGAGACCGGTAAGACTGAGCATATCAATAAGTTCCCTCATCAGTTGGCATACAATGTCATTCCACAGATTGACAAGATGACTCCTAACGATTACACCAAGGAGGAGATGAAGATGTATAACGAGACCCGCAAGATTATGCACTCTGATGTTCGCACCAGTGCTACCTGCGTTCGCGTTTCTTCACTCCGTTCTCACTCAGAGAGTGTTTGGTTCGAGACAGAGAAGCCATTGGCAGTTGAGGACATCCGCAAGGCTTTGGAGGCTGCTCCAGGCGTAACCGTAAAGGATGATGCCCAGAACTACGTTTATCCAATGCCATTGGAGAGCGCCGGCAAGGACGATGTATATGTAGGTCGTATCCGCAAGGATCTGGCTGATGACAATGGTAACACATTGTGGTTGACTGGGGACCAGATTCGTAAGGGTGCTGCCCTGAACGCTGTTCAGATTGCTGAGTACTTGATTAAGGTGGGCAACGTAAAGTAAGCCATACCTTATTTATATAAAAGAATATGAGGAAGTTAAGGGATAATGAATTTTATCTCTTAACTTCTTTTCGTCTTTATACGATTCTGAATAGGAAAGTAAGAATATGCTTGAAAGATTCAAACAATTACTCGGTGAGATGAACCGGGGCATTTATGAGAAGGAGACGGAGATATCGCTCTCGCTCCTGGCAGCTCTGGCAGGTGAGAGTATCATCTTGCTGGGACCTCCGGGAGTGGCAAAGAGTATGGTAGCCAGACAGTTGAAGACGGCGTTTAGGGATGCTCAGAGCTTTGAGTATCTGATGTCGCGATTCTCTACACCCGATGAAATCTTCGGCCCGGTGAGCATTCAGAAACTGAAGACTTCGGATACTTACGAACGTGCGATGGAGGGTTATCTGCCTACTGCCGATGTGGTTTTCCTGGATGAAATCTGGAAGGCGGGACCTGCGATCCAGAACACGCTCCTTACGGTGATTAACGAGAAAATCTTCAGAAACGGCAATCGGGAAATGCATCTTCCTCTGAAACTTCTCGTGGCTGCAAGTAATGAGTTGCCGGCTAAGGGAGAAGGACTGGAGGCGCTTTGGGACCGATTCGTCATCAGAATAGAGAGTAGACCGATAAAACTGGAGAAGAATTTCCGGGCGATGCTCTTGGATTCTCACGCAGATTTTTTAGGTCCCACAGATTTCACAGATTCCACAGATTTCTCAGGTTTTACAGGGGGATTAGGTCACGCAGATTTCGCAGATAATGCAGATTTTTCTGATTTGAAGATTACTTCTGAGGAGTATGCTGAATGGACGGAGCGTATCGATAAGATTGGCGTGAAAATCGAGGTTCTCGATGCAATTTCAGCTATCCGTAAATCTCTGAGAGCCGTGAATGTGGATGAGGCTGCCGAGCGCAGAAACATCTATGTGAGTGACCGAAGATGGAAGAATATCGTCCGCCTGCTTCGCACTTCTGCCTTCATGCAGGATAGGGAAGAGGTGGATATCTGCGATTTGCTTCCTATCTACCATTGTCTGTGGCAGG
>ULWY01090137.1_pt1 | contig 11551 bp, 9 predicted proteins | sample 1960761 | NCBI WGS metagenome assembly ULWY01 (sample SAMEA4835824, study PRJEB28245) | human gut metagenome | biome: gut microbiome; material: fecal sample | place: Denmark | collected 2008
CCACCGTCGGTTCAAACCGACGAAGACGGCAATGACTACCACAATGGTCAGGATGACTGCCAGCAGCCAGGCATCCAACTGGGCTGACTCCCGTTCCAGACGTTCGTAGCGACTCTCCAGCTCTTTATCCTGACGGGTCACATCGAGGATGTCGAGGTAGATGTTGCGGTTGTAGTCCGACTGGTCCTTCAGACCCATTCCGGCATAGGCTATGCTGAGCTGCTCACGGATGCGGGCAATCCACTCGGGGACGGTCTGTACCTCGCGGCTGTTCATCCAGCGCAGTTCGAGCGGAATGCTGTCCTGCGGATGGTAAGCATACAGGTGATGGATGGAATCGGAACAGGCATAGTAATGATAGTGGTGGTAAGTCACATAGTCAAGCGCCCGCTGCAGGGAGTCGACGGCTTCCGCATAGCGTCCGCGACGGATAAGGCAAGTCCCCAACGTCCGGTAAGCTCCGGCAATCTGGTAAATGTCGCCATAATCGCGGAAACGCTGCAAGGCACGCCGTGCCAGGGACATGGGCAGCAGAGAATCAGGGACTCCGTCAGGATTGAGCATCTTCAGTCCGGGCGCCCGCTGTTCCTTCAAGACCTCCATCCGACTCCGGTCCGCCAGCATCTCGGCAAATGCCTGGAGACTGTTCGCCTCAAAATAGTCATAGGATTCTCCTTCGGCAAGACAACGGCTCAGGTAGTCGAACTCCTTCACGGTGATATCTGCCGCATCAACTCCCGGGCACAGCCCTCCGGAACCTTTCATATAAAGGTAGTAAAGCCATTGTCCGGTATCAAAAGGGAGGGCAGCCACGTGGGCCTGCTCGATTTCTTCCAACGACTGGGGCAACTGCTGCAAATAGAAGAAATAGATGCTCGACACGATGTGGAAGTCGGTACGGGCAAAGAGCATGCGCAGACGTTCCGCCCGGCTCAGCTCGGTCTGTTCCTCGTCGATGCGCTCCATGCGCCGCAGGGCGCTGTTACGGTAATCATAAAATCGTTTGTTGTCCGACGTCCGCTGACAAATCTTCATCATCCCCACGTCGGCTACCAATAGCTCTATCTCGTTGCGACAGGAAGCGTACACCTTATCCAGCCAGGAAGCCGACTGCTCGAAGTCCATCTGCATGAACGCATGGAACGCCAGGTTATTGTATGCCTGCGCCATGACCGTAGGGTCATCGTGCGACAATGCCAAGGCTCTCTCGGCATAGTAACGGCAAGAATCCAGATTACGATAATGACAACGATAGGAAAGCACGTTCAGCGAGTCGGCTACAGACACCGACACATCCTGCTGCATCCGTCCGCAAGAGAAAAAAACGACGGAAAGCAAGGCAGTCAACAGACAGAATCGCAATGAAAACGTCATAGCATGCAGGCAAATAATTGAACGCATGAAGCAAAGATAGGAGGTTTTGATGAAGTAACCGCATTCCCGGACAGAAAAACCTTGTGACCAGCAAGGAATGTATGTGCCAAGCTCATTTGATAATCAGCCTTTCGCGCATCATCCACAGACCCAGATGAGCATACCAATCAGAAGACCACGGCATGGGAATCTGAGTTCCACGGCATGAGACTGCGAGTTCCACGGCGTGGGACTACGAGTTCCAAAGCCTGGGACTGCGAGTTCCAAAGCCTGGGACTGCGAGTTCCAAAGCCTGGGACTGCGAGTTCCAAAGCCTGGGACTGCGAGTTCCAAAGCCTGGGACTGCGAGTTCCAAAGCCTGGGACTGCGAGTTCCACGGTGTGGAAACCTTTAGGCCTTGCTAAAGACAAAAATAAATACCCGAACGAATCACTTCGGCCGGGTATCCTTGATAAACTTGGCAGAGTTTATGCAATCTATTATAATCTTACAGTAAATCCTGTGTTTGACGGCCGTCGGCCCGGGACGCATGCAGATACACTACGCCCAAGAATGACGCCGTTCTTCTGTCGGGTAACCAACAAATAAAATATAATCGTATGATTCGTCACGTGCTCCGCCTCTTTCCTCGAAAGACGGATACCTTTGTGCAGGCATGGCAGGTCTTCTGACTTGTTTCTGTAAGCAGCGCCTTCCCGACCCTTAGGTCAGTGGCAAGAGTAATTGCTCTTACAATGTGTAGAAACTCACAGCAGCGGGACTGTTCAGGACTTGCACCTGATTCCCTTTTAATCGCTCCCCTGAACAGGTTCGCGAGCCAATGCGGCACAAAAGTAGGGTTTATTTTCAAATCGCCAAAGCTTTTATCACTATATTTGCGCCAGCAAACTTTAATTTTTCGCACTATGCTAGAGAAAGGACTGACTTTTACCGCCCACACGACGGTGACAGAAAACAATACGGCAGCCACACTTGGCTCCGGAGATATGAACGTGTTTGCCACCCCTGCCCTGGTGGCGCTGATGGAGCACGCTGCCATGCTGTGCGTGGCACCCCACCTGCCTGAAGGCAGTACAACCGTGGGCAGCCTCATCCACACATCGCATCTCAAGCCGTCTGCACTGGGTGCTTCCGTAGAAGCTACTGCCGAACTGACGGAAGTGGATGGACGCAAACTGACTTTCCGTGTCTCCGCCCATGAGGGAGACAAGCTCATCGGTGAGGGTACTCACGTGCGCTTCATCGTCGACCGCGAACGGTTCCTGGCAAAACTGTAAAAAAGGGACGGACAAACGAACCCGAAAGACGGATGGACAAGGGCTGGATTCTCTGAAACAGCAACCTTGTCCATCCGTCTTCTTGTCTCCTCATCCTCACCCGGACAATGCCCGACTTTAACAGAACAGAATCAAGAATATCGCTTCGGATAGCGGAAGAAAATACAAAGCAAAGCCATGATGCCCATACAGAACGGGTAATACAGATAGCGTATGATGCTCAACGGAGAGAGCGAAGCCAGTTCAGCAGCCATCAGCATTTGGGCGCCATAGGGGATGATGCCCTGCACCAGGCAAGAGAATGTATCAAGCAGACTGGCACTTTTGCGCGGGTCAAGATGAAACTTCTCGGTAATGTCCTTAGCTATCGGACCTACGGTAATAATGGCAATGGTATTGTTGGCCGTACAGCAGTTGGCAATGCTGACCAACGCGGCAATCGTCAGTTCAGCACCTCGCTTGCCATTGACATGACGGGTCAGCTTCTCGATAATGTATGCCATGCCTCCGTTGTATCGGATGAGTTCCAGCATGCCACCAGCCAACAGCGTAATGATAATCAGCTCTCCCATTCCACTGATGCCTTGTCCCATCGCTCCGAACCACCCGAAAAAGTCCATTCCTCCCTCCAACATGCCAAGGAGTCCGGTTGACACAATGCCCAGAAGAAGGACCAACATCACATTGACACCCATCAGTGCCGTGACGAGGACAATGACGTAGGGAATCACTTTCACCCATTCCACCTGCTGGAGACTGTCAGGTGTCTGTACCCGATACCCTTCAATAATATAGAAAAGGAAGACCACGATAGCAGCCGGCATGACAATGCGGCTGTTGACCCTGAACTTGTCACGCATCTCGCATCCCAACGTCTGCGTGGAGGCAATGGTCGTGTCGGAAATGAATGAGAGATTGTCACCGAAAAAGGCACCGCCGACCACAATGGCGACCATAAATGGCATGTCGACTCCGGTCTTCTCTGCCAATCCCAAGGCTACGGGAGTCAGTGCCACAATGGTGCCGACTGATGTCCCTACGGAAGTCGAGATAAAACAAGCTGCCAGAAAGATACCCGCCAGCAGCAACTGGTCAGGAAGAAGATGCAGCGTGAGGTTTACAGTGGCGTCGACCGCCCCCATGGCTTGGGCGGACTGGGCAAATGCTCCTGCAAGGATGAAAATCCAAAGCATGAGCATGATGTTCTTGTTGGAAGCCCCTTGTGAGAAAAGAGTGACACGTTCCGCTGGAGTGATACCACGGGTAATGAACAGGGCATAGACAGAAGATACCACGAAAGCTACGGTGATGGGCACCTTATAAAAGTCGTTGACCAACAGGGACACGACCAAATACAAACAGAGAAAGACAAGCAGCGGACTCAATGCCCACAAACTTGGCTTTCTCTGTTGACGGATATTCGGATTCTCGTTCATTGTGTTCCATTTGCATTCAAACGGGGGCAAAGATAACGTTTTTCCGGCTTATATGCGAATGATTAGAGAGTCACTCCATTCTTGAAGATGGCAATCTCACGATAGCCTTTCTTTTCATTATTGGTCAGCTCGCCGCTGGCTACCTTAATAATATAGTCCGTAAAGCGACGGCAAGTCTCTTCCATCGGTTCGTTCTCAACGATGACACCGGCATTGAAGTCAATCCATGTCGGTTTGTTTTTTGCCAACGTGGAGTTGGTCGAAATCTTCATGGTCGGGACATACGTACCGAAGGGGGTTCCTCGTCCGGTGGTAAACAACACCATGTGGCAACCGCAAGAAGCCAGTGCGGTGGCTGCCACCAAATCGTTGCCGGGAGCAGAGAGCAGGTTCAACCCCTTTACCTTCAGGCGTTCACCATAAGGCATCACGCCCATTACATAGCTCTTACCACACTTCTGCGTGCAACCCAATGCCTTTTCTTCCAACGTAGAGATACCTCCCGCCTTATTTCCCGGTGACGGATTCTCACCTACCGGTTCACCGTGTGAGAGGAAGTAAGACTTGAAGTCGTTAATAAGATGTACAGTCTGGTTGAAGAGCTCCTCGTTCTTGCAACGGTTCATCAGGATGGTTTCCGCACCGAACATTTCAGGCACCTCGGTCAGCACAGACGTTCCACCCTGTGCAATCAGATAATCGGAGAACATACCCAAAAGCGGATTGGCGGTAATACCAGAAAAGCCGTCCGAGCCACCACACTTCAGACCGACACGGAGTTCTGACAAGGGTACTTCTTCACGCACATCTTTGCTGGCAACAGCATAAAGCTTACGCAAGATGCGCATACCCTCTTCGATTTCATCCTCCACTTTCTGGCTGACCATGTATTGTACGCGTTCTGGGTCTACCTCACCGACAAACTCCTTGAATACGTCCGGTTGGTTGTTCTCGCAACCCAATCCGACCACAAGCACAGCTCCGGCATTGGGATGAAGCACCATGTCACGCAAGATCTTCTTGGTATTTTCGTGGTCATCACCCAACTGGGAACATCCATAATTGTGTGTATACGCCATGATAGCGTCCACTCCCTTACCACCCGTTTCCTGACGGAGCTTCTCGGCAAGCTGGTTGGCAATGCCGTTCACACAACCTACAGTCGGGATAATCCAGATTTCATTGCGGATACCCACATCACCGTTTTTGCGGCGGTATCCCTTGAAGGTACGGTTCTCATGGGGGATGCCCAGCTCTACATTCACGGGATTGTAGGTGTAATCAAGCAGTCCGGCAAGGTTGGTCTTGATTTGTTTCTCATTGATCCAGTGTCCTTGTTTGACGGGTACTTGTGCATGTCCGATGGGGTAACCATACTTGATTACCTGATCTCCTTCGGCAAAATCCTTCAGCGTGATTTTGTGTCCGGCAGGGATATCTTCGGCTACGGTGATAGTTATGCCGTCTACGGTGATGGTCTCACCGGCCTTGAGTTCCGATATGGCTACAGCCACATTATCAGCAGGGTTGATTTTTAAATACTTGGTTTCCATAATATACGCTTATGTTCTTTAATAATATGATTTCCGAACTGTGTTCTATTAGGGCACGAATTTAAACATTTATTTCTGAATGCGGTTCAATCCAGTCCGAAAAATCTTTGAAAAGGAACAATAATCCGAGCATACTCAGAGCCGGTAAAACGGAAAATACGTGCTCGAACACGGAAGAGCGATAAATTTTGTCCTCAAATAGTTGGCTTTTCGTTTTTAATGACTACATTTGCATAATGTTTAATCGAATCTACTAATTCTAAGATATAATTACTAAACACACACAATTATGGGAAAAATCGTAACATTAGGCGAGATCATGCTGAGACTCTCTACACCGGGTCAGAAACGTTTTATCCAATCAGATGTATTTGATGTAGTATATGGCGGTGGCGAAGCCAACGTAGCTGTAAGCTGTGCAAATTATGGTCATGATGCTTATTTTGTAACCAAATTGCCCAAACATGAAATTGGCCAGTCGGCTGTCAATGCACTTCGTAAATATGGTGTGAAGACCGACTACATTGCCCGTGGTGGTGACCGCGTAGGTATCTACTATCTGGAGACCGGCGCTTCCATGCGTCCGAGCAAGGTCATCTATGACCGTGCCCACTCAGCGATTGCAGAAGCTGAGCCTAGTGATTTCGATTTTGATGCCATCATGGAAGGTGCTGACTGGTTCCACTGGTCAGGCATCACACCGGCTATCTCGGACAAGGCTGCCGAGCTGACCAAACTCGCTTGTGAAGCTGCCAAGCGTCACGGTGTGACCGTATCCGTTGACCTGAACTTCCGCAAGAAACTGTGGACTAAGGAGAAAGCACAGTCCATCATGCGTCCGTTGATGCAATATGTTGACGTATGTATTGGTAACGAGGAAGATGCTGAACTTTGCCTGGGCTTCAAACCCGATGCTGACGTTGAAGGTGGCAATACAGACGCAGAAGGCTACAAGGGAATCTTCGAGCAGATGGCCAAGACCTTCGACTTCAAGTATGTCATCTCTACCCTTCGTGAATCATTCTCTGCTACACACAACGGCTGGAAAGCAATGATTTACAACGGCAAGGAATTCTATACCTCCAAGCGTTACGACATCAACCCGATTATCGACCGTGTCGGTGGTGGTGACTCCTTCTCCGGCGGTATTATCCATGGTCTGTTAACGAAGCCCAACCAGGGTGAGGCTCTTGAGTTCGCCGTTGCTGCTTCCGCTTTGAAACATACCATCAACGGTGACTTCAACCTGGTTTCCGTAGAAGAAGTTGAAAGCCTTGCAGGTGGTAATGCCAGTGGTCGTGTTCAACGATAAACCATGGCTTCAAGCAAGAATGTAGAAACTTTATAAGCATCTAAGAATAAAAAATATATGGCTAAGTTTGATAAAGTAGCCGTGCTGAACAAGATCGGTTCAACCGGTATGGTTCCTGTGTTCTATCACAAGGACGTTGAAGTAGCAAAGAAGGTAGTTAAAGCCTGCTATGAAGGTGGTGTACGTGCATTCGAATTCACCAACCGTGGCGATTTTGCCCATGAAGTCTTTGCCGAAGTCGTAAAATTCGCAGCAAAAGAATGCCCGGAAATGGCCATGGGTGTGGGTTCTGTAGTTGACCCGGCTACAGCTGCCCTCTATATCCAGTTGGGAGCCTGCTTTGTGGTAGGTCCGTTGTTCAACCCCGAAATTGCCAAAGTCTGCAACCGTCGTCTCGTAGCTTACACTCCGGGCTGCGGTTCCGTATCCGAAGTAGGTTTCGCACAGGAAGTAGGTTGCGACCTCTGCAAGGTATTCCCCGGCGATGTTTACGGTCCGAACTTTGTAAAGGGTATGATGGCTCCGATGCCTTGGTCAAAGATCATGGTGACCGGTGGCGTAGAACCTAGCAAGGAGAATCTCACCGCATGGGTGAAAGCAGGTGTATTCTGCGTAGGTATGGGTTCCAAGCTCTTCCCGAAGGATAAAGTAGCTGCTGAAGACTGGCAATATGTAACCGACAAGTGCAAAGAAGCATTGGGTTACATCGCTGAAGCACGCAAGTAATCCGTCTATCGGCATATTCCCAAAACGGGTTGTTTTCAACAAGAGGTTGAAGGCAACCCGCTTTTTTTATGGCAATAGATGTGGAACGACCACTTTTCTTCCTATCTTTACCTCCCCTATCCTGAGCCTTACTACCTATTTCTTGGTAGACAAAGGCTGGAAATACCTACAAATGGGGATTGGCTGTTCAAACAGTTTCATGTTCCTTTGTATACTAATTATTGGATATCCACTAAACGGATATTCAGCATAAAAGCTCTATGTATGGATTATAAAAGCGTCAAATTCATGCCCTCCGACAAGATGGGCGATTTAATAAACCACGATTACAAGTTGTTGTTGGTGATGAGCCGTTTCGGATTGCCATTAGGCTTTGGTGACAAGACGGTGGAACAGGTCTGCCGAGAGAAGGAAGTCAATTGTCCGACATTTCTGGCAGTAGCAAACTTCATCCATGAAGGGAACAACCTGTTGGAAGGTAACCTGTCGCAAATCTCCGTCCGTGACTTGATGGACTATCTCAAGCAGGCACACAGCTACTTCTTGGATTTCTTCCTGCCTTCCATCCGCGAACGGCTCGTGCAAGCCATCAGCAAGTCCATACACAGCGAAATCACCTACCTTATTCTGAAATTCTTCGACGAATATGTGGCAGAGGTCCGCCGACACATGGAATATGAAGAAATGAATGTATTCACTTATGTCGACGCCCTGCTGGACGGTACTCCAGACAGTCGCTATACAATCAGTGTCTTTGCCCGCCGCCATAACCAAATCGGGATGAAGCTGGTGGAGCTGAAGAACATCATATTAAAATACTATCCTGAACAAGGAAACAATAATCTGCTCAACGCCGTATTGATTGATATCTTCAGTTGTGAAGAAGACCTTGCGTCACATTGTAAGATTGAAGACTTCCTGCTCGTGCCGGTAGTCCGTCAGTTGGAAAAGAAAAAAGGAATATTATGAAAGACGATGTAATGTGGATTGCTGTCGCAGAGTCATCGGCAATCGTGCGTCATGGGATGCTTACCATCCTGAAGCACATGCCCGAGACAGCACATGCCATCCAGCTGATTGAAGTCAGCTCTTTGGAAGCTTTGGAAAATTGCATGCAGAGTCATGTCCCCGATGTCCTGATTGTCGACCCGGCTTTTGAAGGATGGTTCAACATCGACAACTTCAAAGCCGACCAGCAGGCTGCTTCCGTCAAGTGTATAGCCTTACTGTGCAACATGACGGACCAGAACCTGTTGAAGAAATATGATGAGTCAATCACTCTCTATGACAACGAAGAAGTAATTTATACGAAAATAAATGCGCTTTTCCAGTCTCAGAAAGAAGAGGAAGATACCGACACCGATACACTGAGTCAGCGGGAACGAGAGATTATTACATGTGTAGTCAAGGGAATGACAAACAAGGAGATTGCTGAAAAGCTTTTTATCTCCATCCACACCGTGATTACTCACAGACGGAATATCTCCCGCAAACTTCAAATCCATTCTCCCGCCGGACTAACTATCTATGCGATTGTCAATAACCTGGTTGAATTGGGTGATGTAAAGATGTAAACAGTTCGTTTTTGCGCCCCATTCTACCTATAAATAGGGATTCGGCATGTGCAATATACCTTCTAATAGGGATTGCAGGAACAGTGAAACCCCTCTATCTTTGCAATGTCATTAAGAAAGATAAGTTAGTTAGTCATAAAAATTACGTAACCACAATTTATTAATTATTAGTACATAAATTGCAGGCTCGCCCCCCGAAGTGATTTCGCGGGGCGAGCCTGTTTTTGTTAAAGCAGAATGCAACCAGCCTCAGGTTACTATTTTTGAGGCATCAGCGTTTCCGTCCCTGCTGGACGAGAACGGCGAACGAAAGACGTTTGAACGCTTTTTGAACGATGTTCGGAAGGTCGACGAGACCTACAACTCCCACTACCTGCGTGCGGAGTACAACTTCGTACAATCATCGGCGGAGATGGCGGCCAGGTGGGAGCGGTTCTCGGAGGACGGCGACCGCTACAACCTGCAGTACCGCACGGCAGGCGACGACAAGGTGCGTCCGGAACATGCCGCGCTGAACGGTGTGACCCTGCCGCCCTCTGACCCGTTCTGGGAGGAGTACTACCCGCCCAACGGCTGGAACTGCCGCTGTACCGTGGTGCAGGTGCGCAAGTCGAAATACCCCGCCACGCCCCACGACGAGGCGATGGCACTTGGCGAGGAAGCCCTGCAACGGGACACGAAGCGAATGTTCCGGTTCAACCCCGGCAAGGAGCAGAAGACCTTCCCCGACTACAACCCCTACACCATCCGCCGGTGTCGCGACTGCGACATTCCCAAAGGAAAAATCAAGTTAGCTAGGTTTGTCCCGGAGAATGAAGAATGCGCAGCGTGCCAACTCATTCATCAGTGCGTTGGGGACCGCGAAAAGACACAAGCAGCAATCTTGCGCAAGCATTATATTGATAAGGAGATGGCTCCACTGCTTGGTAGAAAAGTTCAAAAGCGATTGCCTAATGGAAGAACTATAAAAGTTGGATTTGACAAAAAAGGGAATAAGCATCTGTATTCTGATGTTATATCAAGAACTCGCAGAATGCAACTTGACGACTTAAAGAATATGGACGAAATCCTTGAACGCGCGACATATATAGGCGATGCCCCACCTGCTCCAGGACACAATAACGGGTTCGAGCATTTCTATTATTTCGAATCAGAAGTAAATGGGAACAGGGTCAGAATAAATATTGGGAAGCGAACTCGCAGGAAAGGTAATGGTCAGCAAGTAGCAGAATATTTCTGCTATTCGGTAAATAACATATAAAACAAAAAAAAGCATATCGGACGGCAATTAGGCTAAAAACGCCAACGAGCCATTTCCTCAATGCTTTTGCTGCAAAAGTAATAACAATTTTCTAAACCACACCAAGATATGGAGGAAAAGATACAAGATGAGAAAATCAGGAAGGCTCTCAGCGCCTCAGTAGAGCATACGCTGCGCTTGCCGATAGGAGGATTATCCCCACGCACAACAGCCAAGGGAAGATTCTTGCAAGCCATGAGGCTGTGGGTGAGGAGACCTGTCCGACGACATCCACAGAGCCTTCTTGATATTGCCTTAAAGCATTCGAAAGCGCTTTCAACCTTAGTTTGTACTGCAAAAAGCAATACAACACACCGGCAAGGACTGTCAGCAACAGAAATAACACACTCGCTACTGTCAGGCAGCGAAGAAGCGTATTCCCTCGTGACATGTCACCAAAAACAGAGATTATGCCTATTAAGGTTGCGGCTGTGCCTGACAGATGGCGTATTAACGATTCATGCTGAAGCTCCACTTTCTCTTTGGCTTCAATCAGCTCTCGAACAAAACCATTCCAACCTTCTCCTGTATCATGTAGTACTGTCATCTTTTTTAGGCGCAAAGGTATAACATTTCATGTAAAAGCCCCGGCGGTAACTGTCCGTCGGGGCTTCATCTTTGCGACTCGTGCACCCTATCGCAACAGGTAACGCACGGCATAGCTGTCGATGCTCTCCAGTATCTCCTCGTGGTTGTGGTTCGTGTTCGTCTCCATCAGCGACAGTCCGTTGAAGCTCTCCCCACTCAGTCCGTCAAGGGCCTTATGGACCCGGTGGCTGAGGTCGAAGGCTACATCGTGCCCGCCCTCTGTCCAGTCGGTCACCAGGTGAATGGTGACGATACCTCTGCCGCGTTGACTGCCGCCCTGGAACGGAGCCCACTCGATTTTCCCAAACTCTAATTGTACTTTTGAGCTATCAGAGACAGCCTGGACATTCTTCTTTTTAAGTATCCATTCGTTATGATTTGCTTCTAAATTACTACCTTTGAGCTATCAGA
>ULWY01002241.1_pt1 | contig 11547 bp, 11 predicted proteins | sample 1960761 | NCBI WGS metagenome assembly ULWY01 (sample SAMEA4835824, study PRJEB28245) | human gut metagenome | biome: gut microbiome; material: fecal sample | place: Denmark | collected 2008
ATCTGAATATAGTTGTATTGTTCCCATATTTGAACTAGTGCAAGGTAGGAGAATAGTGGAATAGCCAACTGAAGAAATTGGTAATATTCCTTTTGTTTCATTTGATTTTATATTAAAAGCTCCGGTTTGATCACTGATAGTACCTTGTAAAAAAGTAAAATCAGGCAAAGAAAACAACACTATATTGGCAAACTCTAGTGGCTGTTTTTTTCATCCACTATTATTCCACTAATCATCTGTGCATGTATGCAAAGAGAAACCAGTAAGAGGCAGAAAGTTATATATAATTTTTTCATAACAATATCAATTATTTATCGGTTAAACCGGAACGCAAATGACACAAATCTAACCTCCGGCAGGTTTATATCCATGCTGTACTGTTATTAATTTGTATCATTTGTGTTCCAATTTTAATTTATAGAACGAAATAAATCCGCGTTCCATCCATTAACTCCCATTTATCATCCGGTGGTATGATGGCGGATAATCATTATGTATCATGCATCGCCGCATCTTACATATCTTTTACAAACAGACCTGTTAAAACCGGATGTGTCAAAACTAAACTATCCGCTATATCCTCCTTGGGATTGGGCTGAAAAATCCTTCAGATGTTACAGCCACTCCGCAAACCCTTTGCTGACGGGCGTTCCGGCTGAAGGATTCGGTCATTTAATTGTTTCAGCCCGCTTGCAGATGTTTCAGCCGGTAAAAGTAAGGTGTTATGAGATCTCGAAAACTCTCAAGACAGTTTCAAGACCTATCATTATCCGAGGGCGGACACGAAAAAAGACAACTTTCCCGGCACAAAAAGAAGTAAGAGCTTGGAGAAAATGCCTGGTCGTTCTCCAGGAACATTCGATGGCAAGTGGGGAAGTGCCGGTCTTGCAGGCAGGTAAAAAAGATAAGTTCGTTTTTAAAAAAAATCGGAGATTTTTAGAAAGAGTTGCATAATGAGGAGAGAGGGCTTGAAATCAGCGAATTAATCGGAGTATCTTATATTCCCTTTTGAAAAACGACGCTGCAAAAGGCAGATTTGGGCGAGAGTTCCGTTACCTAATCGTTACCTTGCCAGAAGTCTCTAAACTGACAATATAAACGATTATTTTTCAATGGTTTGCATTATTCTTCATAACCCGAAATTACTCGATGAATAGTAATTTTGTAACAAAAATAATCGAGTTATGAGGAGTACCTTTCGAGTTCTGTTCTACACCAAGAACCGGGCCATTAAAAATGGCCGTGTCCCCATCATGGGGCGTATTACTGTTAACGGGACGACGGCGAGTTTCAGCTGCAAGCGTGATGTTCCCCTTGCGCTTTGGGATGCCAAGGGCAACTGCGCCAAAGGCAAATCCGAGGAGGCAAGGCAGTTGAACCAGGAACTGGAGAATATCAAGGCGCAGATTGGCAAGCACTACCAATATCTCACGGACCATGACACGTTTGTGAGCGCGAAGAAGGTCTATGACCGTTACAACGGCTTTGGCGAGGACATCCATTCATTGATGGAGATCTTCAATATCCAGATCCAGGATTACAAGCGGCAGGTCGGCAAGACCAAGGCTCAAAGCACCTACCAGGGGTTGTTGGATGAGTACAAGTGCCTGTCGCATTATCTGAAGGACAAGTTAGGCGCGGAGGATGTCCCCCTGATGTCGCTGGACGTGGATTTCATCAAGAACTATTACAACTGGATGCTGTCCGTGCGCGGGCTGGCCAAGTCAACGGCCTTCGAGCGCGTCAACACGTTGAAATGGCTGATGTACCTGGCCATGGACGAGGGATGGATCCACAAGCACCCTTTCAAGAAGTTCACATGCAAGCCGGAATACAAGAAACGTCCTTTCCTCTCGGAGGAGGACCTGCAACGCGTTATCAGCGTCAAGCTGAGCTACAAGCGCCAGCAGGCCATCCGGGACATGTTCGTCTTCATGTGCTTCAGCGGACTGGCCCATGCAGATTTGAAAGAACTAACTTACCGGAACGTCCACACGGATTCGGACGGCAACATCTGGCTGGTTGGAAACCGTGTGAAGACCAAGGCGGCCTATGTTGTCAAGCTGCTCCCGATAGCCGCCGAGCTGATCGAGAGATATAGGGGGGTGAACGAATTCAAGGTCTCCCCGGACAGGGTGTTCCCCGTGGGGGATGTGGGGAGCATGGAGAGCAGCCTGAAACGCATCGGCGAGAAGGCCGGCTGTAGCGTCCGGATCAGCCCGCATGTCGGACGTCATACCTTTGCGACCCTGGCCCTGACCAAGGGCATGCCGCTTGAGACCCTGCAGAAAGTCCTCGGGCACAAGACCATCATCTCCACGCAGGTCTATGCCGAGCTGGTCAATCCCAAAATCGGGGAGGACACGGACAGGATGCGTGAGAAAATCGGCGGGATGTTCCGTCTGGCCAACTAAAAAGAAGGGATGCTTATCCGGCGAGTCCGGTGAAGCATCCCTTCTTCTCTTTCCTTACAACCGGTTATCTGGCGTATTGCCTGTAGTTCCGGTAGTTTTTCCGTAATGTCTCATACAGCGCGCTTTCGGGGTAGAGTATCTTTCCACCGATGGTCGTATAAGGTATCGCCCCTTCGTCACGCAGCGTCTGCAGGGTTCTTTTGGATACATGCAGCAGTTTGCATACATCCTCTCCCTGCAGGTAGTGTTCGTCCGCGATGGCGGGACGCATCCTCGCGGTGGCATCCTCAAGCGATCTGCCGATCCGTTTTATCCATCCGGCCAGTTCCTTGAACTCGTCCGAATCCTTCGTGATGATTTCTGCCATTACTTCCTTTTTTTTACCAGTCCTTCCTCCAGTATCCTTTGTATGTCCGTCTCCTTGTAGAAGAATTTCCCTCCGATGTTCGAGTAGGGAACCAGCCCCCTGTCCCGATGGTTCTGCAGGCTTCTCTTGGAGATGCCGAGGGCCAGGCAGACCTCCTGCGCGTCGAGTCACTTCTCCGGTGAGGACGGTGCGATTTTCTTCTGGAAGTCGGCCATCTGTACCGACAGCGTACTGAGCCTTCTTTTCAGTTCCAGATACGCGCTTGTTTCAATAAGTGTCAGTTCCATAATCCTTTTTTTTATGATTTCGGGTGCAAGATAACGCAATTTTCCATACATGCATGGAATGCGTCAAGTATAGTCAGTGAAAGTCGGCAATAGTCAGGGGGGGCGGCAAACACGCCCTCCTTCTTTCTTTTTGGGCGGCATGACGAATCAATCGAACTTATTTGCCCGGAATATCGGATTAATTTCCTATCTTTACCCCCCCCGAAATACGAGTTCAACCGGGGTCAGGGCCAATCCCTGTCCCTGCTGATATATAGACATAACGTTCGCGGAACGCCCTCAAGACGAAATCTGGTAAATTTCACAAGAATAAGGGACCTCTGCGTAAGGCTATGCTATGCATTGTCATAGCGTGGCTTGCGCTGCTCTTATTCTTGGTTTACCAGAGCCACGTCTTGAAGTCGCGTAAGGCCACGCTCTTTTTATGGCCTTTTCCGGAACCATTACGAAATAAGAAAATGGCATATTCATATGGCGACGGTTCAGATTCTGGCATTCATCACCCTTGACGGCTACCTTGCCCGCAGGACGACATTCCCCGATTTGTGGGAACATCCCGAAAAATATGGCATCACCCGTATCCGGGAGGGTGCCTTGTCCCGTCTTGATCCTGAAGTTTCCTTCATATCCCTTACGGAATGGAAACGCGGACACTCCGGCGTGTATCTTGCGGAGGCCACCCCGGAAACGCTTCCCCTTACGGACAGCCTGCTCCGTTTTCGCATGGCTGACGAGCTGGTGCTGTATATCCTGCCCTGTTTCCAGGGGGAAGGTTCCCGCCTGTTTGAGGGAAGTCCCGACCCTTCCACATGGAAACTGGTCGGGACACGGTGTTTCCGGGGGGATGTCTGCCGTCTGCATTACAGGCGGGTTCCGGGCGGATGACTATCCTTCTGCCGGATTGTCCCTGAATGTCATCTCTATCTTATAATTCTCGTCCATCTTAAGGGAGGCCTCATAGGGTCTTCCCTTCCTGCTGACAAAAGGCAGGAAATCCGTCTTCTTTCCTTCCAGCAGGCAGAGCATCTCTTCGTCGGTCAGCTCCCTTCAGTTGAACATCCTGAAAAGCAGGAACGCGCAGTCCGGGTCACTACACCGGGCCACCTTCCGGTGAAGGGTCAGCGTTTCCATGCCGCATTTGGGACAGCGGTGGCGGGGCGGCTCGGGATGCTCGAACCGGACCTCCGAGAGCTCCTCCACGATCTGCCGCGCGTATTCTTCAATCTTTTGGATGAACACGTCCGCGTCCAGTCCTCCCCGTTCAATCTCCTGCAGGTCCTTTTCCCACCGGGCGGTCATGTCCGGGGCGGCGATCAGCTTGTCCTTAACTGTTTCATACACCTCCAGCCCTTTGGGGGTCGGCAGCAGATCGCATCCCCGCCTCTCGACATACCGGCGTGCGATGAGCAGTTCGATGACACCGGCCCGGGTAGAGGGCGTGCCGAGTCCGCGGTTTTCCATCTCGGACAGCAGCGAGGCTTCCGTAAAGAGTGGCTCGGGGAAGGTTTCCACGCTTCGGACGGATATGTCCGTTACCGGCAGCACCTCGTCCGGTTCCCAGGAGGGGAACACGGTGTCCTCTTCTTTCCCAGCCTCGCCATAAACGCTTTTCCAGCCGGCATGCACCCTCCGGCGGTATCCGGCCCCGAACCGGATTCCCCTGCATTCGAGGCTGACGTTCACCTCCTCCCCGGTACAGGCATCGGAAAATGCCTCCAGCATCCTGCCGGCGATCATCCAGTAGATAATCTGCTCGTCAAGCGGCAGTTTGCCGGGCACGCTTTCCGTTATGATGATGGCATGATGTCCGCTCACCTTACCGTCATCGGCGGCATGGGTGGACAGAGCCTTGCCTTCCAGTGCTTCCGCATGGCGTGCAAGGCGCGGATTGTCTTTCAGAAGGGAGAGCAGTGTCGGCATCTTCTCCAGCATGTCCTCCCGGATATGGCGGCAGGGGGTGCGCGGGTACGAGATGTATCCTTCCTCGTACAGCCTTTGCAGAATGGATGCCGTCTGTCCGGCCGTCAGGCCCGTCCGGAGGTTCGCCTCCCTCTGCAAGGAGGCCAGGTCATACAGGAGCGGCGGTTCCTCCACCGTCCCCTTTCTCTCCACCTGTATTATCGTGGCCACACGCGATGCCGGGATCCGGTTCCGGGCGGCGACAGCATCTTCCCGCCGCGTGTATTTTTCCGGGCAGGTGAAAACAAGCTCTTTGCCTTCCTTGAGGACTGACAGCTCCAGCCGGTAATAGGGTACGGCGGTAAAATCCCTGTTTTCCAGGTAACGGCGCGAGATGAGGGCGAGCACTGGTGTCTGTACCCGTCCGAGCGAATGGTTCTTTTTTCCGGCGGCCATGCCGAGCGCGAGGCTCGCGTTGTATCCGATAATCCGGTCGGCTTCCCGCCGTGCCCTGCCTGCCAGATACAGGCCTTCATAGAGACTGTCCGGTCTGAGGTCGCAGAACGCCTCGCGGATCGCATTGTCCGTCAGCGAGGAAAGCCACAGGCGTTCGGTTTTCCCCTTGAAGCCCAGATAGCCATAAAGGTTGCGGGCGACCAGCTGCCCCTCGCGGGAGGTGTCTGTCGCCGTAATCGCCCCGTCCGCCTCCCGCAGCAGCCCGCGGATGATCTCCAGCTGCCTGACGGCTACGGGGTCATCCCGGAAACCGTCCTCCGTCCTTGTCTGGCGGACGGTGAGTCCGGACGGAAGGGCGAGGGGGAGCATCTCCCTTGTGAGAGACCCTTCCATACAGGAAAATGGGGAAACCGGGGCCAGCAGGTGGCCGAACGTTCATGTGACGGCGTATCCGTTTCCAATGAGATACCCGTCTTCTATCTTGTCCGCGCCCAATACGCGGGCCAGTCTTTTAGCCACGATGGGCTTTTCACAAATCACAACTTTCATTTTTTTACATTTTTATTGTCAGGTTATTATATGTTGTTTATGGATTATCCTATTTTTGGACCTTTCCTCGATTTCCCGGTTCCCTTGGCGGGTTTCTCTCCGCTCCGTGGTTTCCTTATCTTCCTGATTTTCTCGGAAAGCCGCGGCACGTTCTCCACGCTTTCCGTGGGGGAAGGGACAGTCCGGGCGGGAGGAAGCCCCGCGGGGACCATGTCATACCCTTTGGAGGTCATCTCCAGCCTCACATGGTCCATCGGCTTGAGGTACAGGGTGGCTTTCCCGTCGGAGGTGAACTCGTAAAGGACTGTCTCCCTTCCGGTGAGTATGCTCCCGTAGTCCTGGTAGCAGAGGCTTTCCTGCGGGACGCCGTTCTGGCGGAGCATCCCGCAGATCTCATCGGGACACAGGTTTCCGAATTTCCTCTCATGCGGCGAGGCGAATATATACTCGTAGGTGGACAGCAGCAGGCTCTCCTGAAGCAGGCTCGGGCAGCGGTCATAAGTGGTCATCCGGTATATTTTCTGGGATATGTCCTTCAGCTGCCGGGAAAGGTCGCGGGGCTTGGAGGAGAGCGGTATGCCGCCCAGCCGGATCAGCGAGCGGTTGATGTCGTTTATGACGTTCCTTTCCCAGCGGGCGAGCAGGTCCGCACGGTTCTGCCGGAAATTGTCACGGAGGATACCCGGGAGTCCCCTGGTATTGAAGAACAGGGCGGCACGCTTCCATATGGAGGGTTCCTTCAGGTTGGCGGCCCTCCAGCGGATGACATTGAAGCGGTAACCCTCCATGAATTGCCGTAGCGGGTTCCGGTATGAGAACATGTCCCTTATGGTCTTCTGCAGCGCCTTGCGCTCGATGGTGCGTCTTCCGGCATCGAGCAGCTCCTCGGGAGTGAATGAATCTGTTGTTTCCATTGCGGTTTATAATTGAGGTTTCATTTGTCTGGAAGCCGCGCCCTTCTGTTTGCGGGCCGGCCTTTTTTTCTTTTCACCGGTAGCCGGAGAGGCCGTCTTCTTCTCCGGACTTTCCGCTATGCCCCGTATCCTTTCCGCATACTTGTCCGTCTTCAAGGTCACGGCGGGCATCTCCCGGCGGATTCCTTCCCTTTTCAGGAGGAACTCCGCGACGGCCCTGGACTTTTCCCGAAGATTGTGCATCCTGTCCTCATAAGGGAGATCCCGGTACAGTTCCCTCTCTCTTGCGAGCGTACGGAACCCCTTCTCGATACCGGCGAACTCTTTCCTGTAACGGAACGTCTCGTCCGTATACAGGTGGGCGTATCCCCTTCGGGCGATATCCTGCAAGGTCATGATCTCCCGGTTATTCCCGGAGAGCGTCAGGGAGTTGGCCCTTATGAAACGCTCCAGGTTGTCTGCCGTGGGCGACATGTCGAAAGAGGCCGTCGGAAGATAGCCGGACAGGATCTCCAGCGGGGGCTGCGAGGCGGGGAAATCCCGTCCGTTATCCTGCGACATCTCCAGCAACCTCCGGGAAGATGTCTCGATCCGGTAGATGGAAAGCGTTTTCAGCCCTTCCCATGCGGTTGAATAGAAGCGGTCCGTCATGTCCTGCAACAGCCCGCGCATACGCTCCGGACCCTGCAGGCCGTCATTGAACACCCTCACACCCCGTTCCGTCTTTATAAAGGAAAGGCGGAAAGAGGCCTTTTTCCCTTCCGAGAGCCTTTCCATGGCGGCTTCATAGGCCTCGTAGTTCCGGCAACCGGGCGAACGTTCCATCTCTTTGAGGCCGGTACGGTTTATCTCCCTCCCGTGCGCCCGCAGGTAGACGGCCCGTCTGAGCGGGACCGGGTTTCCTTCGGTTACCCCGCCGCATTTGAGCATGTACCTGCAAGTCTCCTCCGGTTGTTTCTCCAGCAGTTCCTCTGCCGGGGGAAGCAGCCTTTCCGGCACCCCGTAGAAGGCCAGCAGCAGGTTGTCCGGAACCGCCCTGTTCCCTTCCTTTATGGCTTTCCCGGCGGTATAGTCGATGAATGCCATGAAGGAATCCGCGCCCTGCGGCCTGTGCCGGGTTACCATGAAGGATTTTATCCGGTTGTCCGGACACAGTTCCAGATAGAGGTTCCCGAGCTTTTCCTTCCTGGGCCGTCTCAGCCATTCCAGCCATGCCATGCTATATCCGTCTTTTAGGGGTTCCGTTTGCGTTCTTCCGTCTGTTTATTGCCTTTTTACCGGCAAGCGGTTCAGACGCGGGCTTAAGTCCTTTTCCCTGTATGGGAGGCACGTGTTCCCGCACCTTGTATTCCATTCTGAGGATTCTCTCCGCCATATCCCTGGAGGCCTGCCCGAGAGCCTGGTACATCACAATGTCGTTCCTTTTCAGGCAGGCCTGCCGCCGTTCATACAGGCTGTGGAACCCGGCCCGGTGGACGGATACCTTCTCCAGCTGTCCGGGATCCGACACCCCTCTGGCACGGATTTCAATCAGGGCCGCTATCTCGTTTGCCTCGTCCGTGGCATTCAGGCCGAAGGTCTTGACAAACCGCCTGAACGCCTCCCCGTCCGCGTGCATGGGGCAGCCGGCTGACGGGCGGAGTCCGGTGACAAGGGAACCGGGCAGATAACGGGCCTTGCGGGGTATGAATTCATGCCGGCCTTGCGGGGTGAACATGGCGGCGCACCTTCCGGCCGTATCCGATATGCCCTTATCGGATGTGCTGAAATGGTATGTCTCCAGTTTCTCCAGCCCGTGGAGTTCGGGGGAGAAATACCGGTCCGCATGGTACTGTAGGTAACTCTCCAGACATTGCAGCCCCCGGCCCGAGTCGTCGAACAGGAGCACGCCCTTGTCCGTGCGGACGGCGGAGACGGTACGCTCGGGCAGGGCATTCTCCCTTCTTTCATGGTAACCGTGGTACGCTTCCAATGCTTTTCTGGTATCCGGATCGTCCAGCAGCTGTTCCGTTCTTTCCAGTATGGCCCACATTCCTTCCGGCAGGCCGCCTTCCGTGGTCTCATGGAGGAACGTGAGGCTGCGCAAGTCAAACGAGGGCAACTCCCGGATATCGTCTTTTCGGATATAGTCGTCCAGCAGTTCCGGAAGGCCGTCGTCCGTCCGTTCCGCGTCTGCCAGGCAGAATACGGATTCATTGGGGACATACGCCCCGCCAAGGGCCAGCTCGGCCTGTCGGAGCAGATAATCGCCGCATTCATGGTCACTGTGGCACACGGCATAGTCCACCAGCCTGTCCCGCCTGTCCACGTTGAAAAGGACGACCGGTCCGCTCTGTCTTAAATCGGTTTCTTTTTCCATATCTTTTTTTCTTGTTTTACATTTTGGGACGGGGTCCCGTCTTCTTTTTTGTACTTTCTGGAGAACCATGCGTCCTCTTTTCCGTATCCCGTTTGAGCCCGACGGTTTCACGGTCCCCGGGTGGACAGTTGCCAAAGACGATGCGGTCCGTATTTCGGTCCACCCATGCATACGCATGAGCGGGGTCGGCCCCGGCTTTGCACGGCAGGCACAACCCGAGGCCGGCCTTAAGGATGTTCCGGTGGAAGGCGGACAGCCGCACCCCTTCCACATTGACCGTAGGGGCGGGATCATCCAGTATCCTTCCTGCCGTGCGGTGTCCCCGGACATCGTAGGCGGAGTCCATCAGTCTCTGCAGTTGCAGCCTGGTCTCACGGGTTCCGTCCCCTTCATGGGGGACCGCTTCCGGCATGCGCCGGAGTGCTAGATACCTGTCGTAACGTTCCAAAGCCTCCAGGGTATCGGTGATATTTCTGTTACGCAGGCTGGCCGAGCAACCTGCATTTCGGCAGAAACTGCCGAAATCCTCCGCTGTCGGTGTCATTCCGTTTATATAACGGATATCCATCCGGAGGTTATCCGGCTTTCGCGCGTAGGGATATGCCGCAAGGGACATTTTCTCCGGATTGACCGGGGAAAGGTCATGGAGTACGCCTTCCGCCTCATGGACACATACCGGACCCAGGTCGAATGACGGGTCGAAATAAGCATCGGCCATTCCCTGAAGGAATTCCCGCAGGCTTCTCCTGCCTTCTTCCGTATGGGTGAAGAAGAGGAATCCCCGGGCTGTCTCCACGGCCGTATAGTTCCGGGAAGGGATACCGTTCCCGACAATCCGCATTCCGGTTCCGGCTCTCTTTTTTCTGATCATGGCTATATCTTGGGTTTGTTACTTTTGGATTTCATTTCTCTTTTCCTCGCTTTCCCGTCCGGTTCCGGCTCAACCGGGCGGATCAGCCCGTCGTCTGTCATCCGGTATGTCCGCACGCCGAAGAACGGCCTTGCCGATGTTACCAGCCGGTTTTCGAACTTGTCGGCCATGCAGTACAACCGGTGGCGGTTTTCCGGAGAGTCATTCTCCGGCAGGTGCACCGCGTGCCCGTCGGCAAGCGCCGCCCTTTGGACGGGGTTCAGCTTGACGCGGCCCACCGTGAAGGTAAGGTCCCCGTCATCCAGCTCGTTTACGATGGAACGGTGCCCCCTCACGTCGAAGTCCCTTTGCAGGATGGCTTCTGCCTGGCGGCTGATGACCGAGGAATAGATCCTGAAATCGTCCGCGTTGAACGCGGCGGCGGTTTTCACCTGCGTGACCTGTTCCAGCTTCCTTGCCACCGGCAGCAGGGTGTCGAAGTACGTGAACGGCTTCTCATGGACGTTCATGTAACCGTTGCGCGCGACGGTCAGCAGCCGGTAGATGTCGTAGTTCTCCCGGCTTACGGTCGTCCGTGTCCTCCCGTCATCCTTGAAGCGTGAGATGAAACTGCCGAAGCTCTCCGCGTCGGGACGCAGCGGATGGCTGTAGAGGGGAGTCAGCCCTTCCGTGAATCCCTCCGGCAAGGCGGACGGGGCGACATGGCGGTGAGGGGAAAAGTCGAACCCGTTTACCGGAAAGTAGCCGTAAGGGGCGTATGCCGTGTCGATATGGGGCGGCAGCTTCCCGTCCAGGACGGGGCATTCATAGATGTCCAGCCGGCCCATGTCGTAGTGCGGGTCGAAGTAATGGTCCGCCACATGCTGGATGCAGGCCTTGAATCCTTCCCTGCCGACCTTGTTGCCGGAAAAGAGCAGGTAACCGAAACCGTTCTTTACTACCGTAAGGGGCAGCACGTATTCCGGCTGCAGGCGGTAGATGTTTTTCCTTTCGCGCTGTTCCTGGAGGAATTCGACATAGCCGCTCTCCTGCATGAGGTACCTTTTCAGCGCGGAGCAGTCCGGCGTTCCTCTGGTCAGGGTGGAATATACCGCGTCGGCAAGGGTGATTTCCTTTACCGGCAACCGGTTTTCCGAGGCAAGGAAAGGGAGGAGCGTGTCGCGTATGTAACGGTCGGCCGTCTGTCCCGTTCCGGGTGGCGGCACGTTCTTCATGCTTTGGAAGCGGAAGACGAGCAGCGTCACGTCCGGCACGTATGTGCAGAGGGCGGAGGCCTTCACGTTGTCGTCCAGGAACCGCCTTACTCCGGTTTCCACGTCGCCTTGCTGCAGGAAACGCAGGGCATTTTCCGAAGACGGCAGGTAATGGCCGTACCTGTCTATGGCGATACAGACCGTGCCGGGCTGCTGCGGATTGAAATAAGGATCGGAA
>ULWY01084989.1_pt1 | contig 11537 bp, 11 predicted proteins | sample 1960761 | NCBI WGS metagenome assembly ULWY01 (sample SAMEA4835824, study PRJEB28245) | human gut metagenome | biome: gut microbiome; material: fecal sample | place: Denmark | collected 2008
ATTACATTTATCGTATGGCTGCTTTCCGGCGCATCGTTTGAATCTGCAATGTCCTGCGGTATCGCAGTGCTTGTTATCTCCTGCCCATGTGCGTTAGGACTTGCAACGCCGGTTGCAATCATGGTGGGAACCGGAAAAGGTGCGGAAAACGGCATTTTGATTAAATCCGGGGATGCACTTGAGACAGCGCATCTGATTGACACGGTCGTGCTTGATAAGACCGGAACCATCACGCAGGGAAAACCGGTTGTGACAGATATCCGTTCTTTTGAAAGCATGACGGAAGAGGGATTGTTAAAAATCGCCGGAAGCCTTGAAAAGGGCAGCGAACATCCACTCGCAGATGCAATTGTGACCGAGTGCACACACAGAAATCTTGTCCTTGAGTCTGTGACAGGTTTTGAGGCGCTGTTTGGCAAGGGTGTATACGGTCAGGTCGCAGGAAAAGGCTACTATGCCGGAAATGAAGCGCTGATGCAGGAAAAAGGAATTGCCTGCGACAACGCTGTAACATCCATGATTGGCGAATTTGCCCGTCAGGGAAAAACACCGCTTTTATTTGCAGATGAGACGAAGGTCATCGGTGTGATTGCGGTTGCGGATGTGGTGAAGCCGACCAGTGCGGAGGCAGTTGCACAGTTTAAGAAATACGGAATCCATGTTATCATGCTGACCGGAGACAACGAGGTAACGGCACAGGCAATCCGTGAACAGGTCGGAATTGACGAAGTCATTGCCGGTGTGCTCCCGACGCAGAAAGAAGAAAAAGTTTCGGCGTTAAAAGAAGCCGGACACAAGGTGGCGATGATTGGAGACGGAATCAACGACGCTCCGGCGCTCGCAGCAGCGGATGTGGGAATTGCCATCGGCGCCGGAACAGATGTTGCGATTGAAAGCGCCGATATCGTACTGATGCGAAATGACCTGTTAGATGCGGTCGGCGCAGTGAAATTGAGCCGTGCGGTCATCCGCAACATCAAGGAAAACCTGTTTTGGGCATTCTTCTACAACTGTATTGGAATCCCGCTTGCAGCAGGCGTTTTGTATCCGTTTTTACAGTTAAAATTAAATCCGATGTTTGGCGCAGCGGCAATGAGTCTTAGCAGCGTTTGCGTAGTCAGCAATGCCCTGCGGTTAAAACTGATAAAAATTCATGAGGCAAAGGCAGAAATAGAAACAGAAACTGCCGCCGGAAAGGAAGAAAAAAATATGACAAGAACAATCAAAATCGAAGGAATGGCATGCGGACACTGCACCGCAAGAGTCGAGAAAGCATTACAGGAGACAGCAGGCGTAACGGCAGTTACCGTAAGCCTTGAGGAGAAACAGGCTGTTGTTACCGTAGAGGACAGTGTGACAGACGAGACCTTGACAAAGGCTGTTACCGATGCCGGTTATGAGGTCGTAGGAATCAACTAGAATTTTGAAACTGCCGGATTGCAAAGCCGGCAGTTTTTTTATATAATAAACAGGTTGTAATATTGTTTCCATATATAAAGGGAGATAAAGATGTCCTTAGAAATCACATATAAAGAATTAAAAGACCTGCCGAAAGAGCAGGTTCTCTTAGTTGATATTAGAGACCATAGTGCTGTGGGCTATGGAATGTTGCCGGGAGCGGTTCACATTCCGCAGGACGAACTTTCCGGGCACATGGAGGAATTTTCCGGCAAAAAAGTAGTCCTTTACTGCACCAGAGGTGTGTTCAGCAAGGAGTGTGCCGAAGAACTTCTTGAGCAGGGGGTTGAGGCATACAGCTTACAGGGCGGCTATACCGGATGGCTTTTGACAGACATGGAGGAAGAGGAGGAAGATCTCTCCGAGCGGACAAAAGACATTGAGCTTAGCATCCGCAAAAAATTTCACAAACAGATTTTTTCTCCGTTTGCAAAGGCAATCACAACTTATGACCTGCTTCATGAAAATGACCGTGTGGCGGTCTGTATTTCCGGCGGCAAGGATTCCATGCTGATGGCAAAGCTGTTTCAGGAGTTAAAGCGTCACAACAAATTCCACTTTGAGCTGGTATTTTTGGTGATGGACCCTGGCTACAGCGAGGCAAACCGCAAGATTATTGAGAACAATGCGAAGCTTCTCGATATCCCGATTACGATTTTTGAATCCGATATTTTTGATTCTGTATTTGAAGTGGAAAAAAATCCCTGCTATCTGTGCGCGCGGATGCGCAGAGGGCACCTTTACAATAAGGCAAAGGAGTTGGGATGCGATAAGATTGCACTCGGACACCATTACGATGATGTGATTGAGACCATTTTGATGGGAATGCTCTACGGTGCGCAGGTTCAGACGATGATGCCGAAGCTCCACAGCACGAATTTTGAGGGAATGGAGCTGATTCGCCCGATGTATCTGATTCGGGAAGATGACATCAAGCGTTGGAGAGACTATAACAATCTGCATTTTTTACAGTGCGCATGTCACTTTACGGACAACTGCAGCAGTTGTCACGAAGACGGAACCAGTGCTTCAAAGCGCCTGGAGGTCAAGAAGTTAATCGCAAAACTCAAGGAAACGAATCCATATGTGGAATCGAATATTTTCAAGAGTGTTGAAAACGTCAATCTTAGTACAATTATCGCCTACAAGCAGGATGGTGTACGCCATCATTTCCTCGACACCTACGAAAGGGACTAGCGTTCCCCTTCGTTTACGATGTCTTCGAGCACACGGATGAGGTCGTGCACCGTGCGAAGCTCCACATTGCGGTCTAAGATGCAGTTTCTTAATTCGGGAGAGAGCGAATTGAAGCGCTCTTTTACTTCCGGAGCAATATAAGATGCCATAGCGTTACCATCCTTTCCTGAAAAAATGCCTTTTGGCAAAATCTGATGCAGCACTCTGTGCTGCATTTTTTAGTATGCGTAAAATTGGTGGGGATATGCGGGGAAGGGAATCATAAGATGAATTTATGGTAATAATATGAAACAATGAATTTGAAAAACGAAACAAAAAGTATCGTTTTTGCATTTTAATTTGATAAAAATAAAAATTTGTGTTATGATAAAAATAGATGGAGGGAGACGTCATGGAAAATGGTTCTGTCAGAATTGAGAGTATTACAATAGAAAATTTTAAGAATGTCAAATATGGCAGTATTGAGCTTGAGAATAGACGAAAAAATTACAAAGCAAGCATTGTTGGAATTTATGGTCAGAACGGTTCTGGCAAGACGGTGCTTGTTGATGCGGTTGCGTTATTAAAATATGTACTGTGCGGTCAGCCGGTTCCACTTAAGTATGCCGATTATGTGAATATTGATGCAGAATATGCTACTTTGCAATATCAATTTCGGATAAAGCTTGAGGGGGGGACATATGATGTCTGGTATCAGTTCGGACTAAGAAAAACGATTGACGATACGCAGCTTAATATGCCGGAAGATGCCGGAAATGTCGGGACAAAAGCAGAGATTTTTGATGAAGTACTGTCATATGCCTATACGTCAAAGACAGAAAAAATCCGAAAGAGTGTGCTGATTGATACCAGAACAAGTGAGGTATTTGTACCAAGGATAAAATTTAAAGAGCTGGTTGGCGGCAAACAGAATCTTACAGACTTACTTGTCACGAAAAGATATGTTCAGACAACTTCCCGCGCATTTATTTTTTCACGGGAAATGGTAACTATTTTTAAAGAAAATTGCAATGATCTCCGTTATCTCACTGTGCTTGAAAATCTTGTAAGATTTGGAAACCGGGAACTTTTTGTGATTAATACGGAAAATTCCGGTTTAATCAGCATGAATGCACTCCCGCTGGCATTTAAATACAAAGGAAAAAATTCAGAGGCAGTCGGGAACCTTACGCTTCCACTGGATATGCCGACATTCATTCCGGAGCAGGCATTGGAAATCGTGAGAAAAGTTGTTGCTAATATGAATGTTGTGCTGGAACAGCTTGTCCCGGGACTGACCATCGGAATCAGTGAGCTTGGCATGGCAATCTCTAAGGATGGAAAACCGGGAAGAAATATTCAGCTTATGTCTTTAAGAGATGGAAAGACAATTCCGTTTCAATATGAATCAGAGGGAATAAAAAAAATAGTTTCTATTTTACAGCTTCTGATTGTTGTATATAACAGCCATTCTATTACAGTTGCAGTAGATGAACTTGACGCAGGAATATTTGAATATTTACTTGGGGAAATATTGAACATTATTTCGGAAAAAGGAAAAGGACAGCTGATTTTTACATCACACAATTTAAGACCACTTGAAACGCTTGACAAGGGATTTATCGCATTTACAACCACGAATCCTTACAACAGGTATTTTCGGATGACAAACGTTAAGGGCAATAATAATCTCAGGGATTTTTACTACAGGGATATTGTGCTTGGTGAACAGAACGAACCGTTGTATCAATCAACAGATAATTTTGAGATAGCGTTAGCGTTCAGAGAGGCGGGTGAAGCATTTGGCTCGTAAAAAAATTGTACTTGTAATAGTGGAAGGACCATCGGATGATACTGCGCTTGGAATTGCCTTAAACAGAATCTATGACAGAGATTTTGTATATGTTCATATTATGCACGGAGATATTACCACAAGACAGGGAGTAACACCAGTAAACATTGTTTCAAAGATTGGAAATGATGTCAGGGATTATGCAAAATCAAATCACTACAAGGCAGCCGATTTTAAACAGATTATTCATATTGTGGATACGGATGGTGCGTATATTCCAGACACCTGTATTATGGAAAACTTGGAGGTTGAACAGCCACGCTATGAATCAGATGGAATTTATACTGCGCGTGTAGAAGGTATCATTGATAGGAACATTAGAAAACGTGAGAATCTGTATCGTTTGAGAACGTGTGCAAGTATATGGAATATTCCGTATCGGGTATATTATATGTCCTGTAATCTTGACCATGTGCTTTATAATAAGCGCAACAGTACAGATGAGGAAAAAGAGACAAATGCGTATACCTTTGCCAGAAAGTATAGAAAGGACAGGGAAAGATTTGTTGATTTTATCTGCAATTCATCATTTTCAGTGAATGGGGATTTCAAAAAATCATGGGAGCACATAGAGACAGATTTAAACTCTCTGGAGCGTTACACGAATTTGTGCATTTGTATCAGAGAGGAACTGGAGAGTAAGCAGGAATAAAAAGGGTTTGAAAAATAAAGAAGTTATGGTATACTAATATGGCATTGTGAAAAACGGAGTATGGCGTAGCTTGGTAGCGCGCTCGGCTGGGGGCCGAGAGGTCGCAGGTTCAAATCCTGTTACTCCGACTTGGAAAGATACCGGTTGCCGGTATCTTTTTTGGTATAAGAAGATAAAGGAGAAGAAGTTTTGGATTGAAATGAAAATGTATTGAATAAGTAATGATATAGCATTATAATAGAAAAAGAAATGGGAGGTGTATTATGGCTAGTACAATTCAAGTGCGTGTAGATGATGATTTAAAATTAAAATCTGATAGTCTTTTTCGGGAACTGGGGACAGATACTACTACGGCTATTAGAATGTTTTTGACACAGGCAGTAGCGAACAATGGTTTCCCGTTTGAGATAAAGAAGCCGATGCCTAATCCGTATAATGCATTGTCAGAGCAGGAGTTATTACAGAAATTGGAATTTTCAAGAAATCATGCAAATCAGGGAAAATACAGAGATGCAGATGATGCAATATCTGACATGAGGACAAAATATGGAATATGATGTTGTACTTACTGCAGATGCAGAAGAAGACTTGGACAGATTTGTGAGGTATCTCTTGTTTGAAAAGAAAAATGAACAGGCTGCATCCAATGTTCTTAATGATTTTGAAGCAACAAAGCAGAGTCTTGCAAGGGTAGCAGGAAGTTTGAAATTATGTGATAATCCCAAATTAAGAGAACTTGGTTATAGAAGGATTAATTTTTTGTCACATAGATACTTTATGTTATATCGCATAAAGGGAAGTCTTGTAATCATAGATAATATTTTTCATGAACTACAGGATTTTGAAAATATGTTGACATAATAGATGCCCCCTAACAGAAAAATCGCCCAGACCGTGAGGTCTGAGCGATTTTTTAGTATCATTAATTATATTTTTAAAACCTATGCCTGCCATATAGTTTTAATTTTACATGGACATTATGAGTCCATGTGACCTGCTAGAATGAGACCATCAAAACAAGGGAGGAAGAAAATATGGAAGCTTTAAGAAATGTTGTTGTATTTGTTTTTGTAGTATCATTTTTTTATGCAGGTGGATGGGAAATTTTCCGGGGATTTTTTGTTGGCAGGAGATTCAAAGAGTACGCGGGTGGGCTCAAAACCAATTTTGCTGCCCCGGAGGAACTGATGCAGGTTATCAGAAACATGAACTGCTTTCTGGTCAAACAGGTCTACTACAATGAGCAGGGAAATGTTGAGGTGCAGGGAAAATACGGGAAGCATCGGTTGAATCTCGAGAATGGTGTGATTCAGGTGATTCGCAGCAAAGAAGATTCAAGAAGAAACTACAATTATATAGTTGAGGAAAATACGATTCTTGACTATATTGCAAAAGAAGAGAATCCGGCATTGCCGGTAAATCCGTTTACAAAGTATAAAAAAGCGATAAGACCGGCAAAGCTGCATACGGCATCTGTGATTGGAGTATTTGGAGCTATCTTTTTGTCTCTGGTGTTATACATGGTGCCTTCGGGAAATGAGTATGTTGAAATGATAAAAGGCGGAAGCCCGACAGGCTATCCTGAGATTACGTATGAGGAAGCATTTGATGATTTCTTTTCGGGTTCGGACTGGCAGTATTTTAAATCATCTGATGACAAAAAAGTAGTCGAATTTAACGGAAAATGTATGTATGGCTGTGACGAGGCAAAACTTTGTATTCAGTTTGTGATTGCTGAGGATAATGAAACATTTACTACGGAATATTTGGACATCGATGGAGAAGCGCAGGATATGTTGACCACAGGAATCATACTGGATTCAATTTTTAGCAGTTATGAGGAATCGCATGGGATGTGAGCAGCCTGAGTTTGCAAAAAAGTAACTAAATATGTGGGAAATCGTATGCAGGTATGATACAATAACGATATGTTCAAAGTGCATAAAAAATAAGGAATAAAATTCAAAACTATGTGCAATATGCGACACTGGAGATGAGGTTATGGAAAGAAAAGAGCCAAAAGATAAAAGTTCCAAAGCAGACCGGGTTTTATGGATGTATGATCTTCTGATGCGTGGCAAAGTAATCAATAAAGCGGACGCAGGGCAGAAATTTGGTGTGGACGAGAAAAGCATCCAAAGAGACCTGGATGATATCCGGTGCTATTTGAATGAACGGGTGAGTGATTTTGGCATCCAGAATGAACTTATTTATGATAGGAGGCAGAACGGCTATCGTCTCGAACAGGAGGAAAGCATGCGGTTTTCCAATGAGGAAGTACTTGCTATCACAAAAATCTTATTGGATAGCCGTGCTTTCACAAAGGACGAAATGATGCAGATGCTCGATAAGCTGATTGAATGCTGTGTGCCGCCTCAGAACCAGAAGCTTGTCAGTGATTTGATTGCAAATGAACGCTATCATTATATCGAGCCGCAGCACCACAGAGTTTTCATTGACAAAATGTGGCAGATTGGGCAGGCGATTCATGAAAACAGGTACATTGAAATCGGCTACGAGCGAATGAAGGACAAAAAGGTTGTGAAGCGTAAAGTACAGCCGCAGGCAATTCTTTTCTCAGAATTTTATTTCTATCTGGCAGCCTATATTGAAGATATTGATCGGGAAAAAGAATTTGATGTGGCAAATGATATGTTTCCGACAATCTACCGGATGGACCGCATCAGAAGTCTTACCGTTCTTGAGGAACATTTTAGTATCCCGTACAGTGAACGGTTTGAAGAGGGGGAGTACCGGAAAAGAATCCAGTTTATGTATGGCGGAAAGCTTCAGCGGACAAAGTTCTGGTACAGAGGACTTAGCGTGGAGGCAGTACTTGACCGTCTTCCCACAGCAAAAATTTTAAGAGAAGAAGAGGGACGTTTTTTAATCAGCGCGGAAACATTTGGAAAAGGCATTGAGATGTGGCTGCGAAGCCAGGGGGATAACGTGGAGCTTGTAAAATAATGAGAAAAATCTGAGATGGACAGATGGTGTCTACGATGGATGCTATAATAAGAGAAAACTTAATTGTTGTCGGACAAACGAAGAAATTCGTCCATAAACTGCTGTGTCAGAGCACGGCTGGAAGGACTTAAGGAGCGGTACTTTTCAAGAAGAGAGAGCTCGTCAGTGTTTAAGGCAGTTTCGGACACTTCCTCCACTTTATGGGCATACGAAGAATAGCCAATGAGATAGTCGACAGAGATGCCGAACAAATCAGCCATGGCTTTAAGCATATCAATATTCGGTTCGATGGCGCCGTTTTCATATTTGCAGATGGACTGCTGGCTGACATTCAGCTTTTCCGCGAGTGCCTGCTGGCTCAGCCCCATCTCTCGTCTCAAATCTTTTAATCGGTTCATGATGATAACTCTCCCAGATAATACCTTTATTTTATCAGTTGTGAGAAAAGATATACAACTCTGGAAAGGGGTTGAAAAATAATCAGATATTGCGTAAAATAATAGAGAGTGTGATGATACAGGGGGGATAGTTTTGAATTATAGTGACTTAAGAAAATTAAATGATAGTCTGCATGAAGAAAACAGACAGATAGGGAATCAACAAGAACATTTAATAAATTCTTTGGATAGAACATTGGGAATTTGTGAGCAAAGCCGAAACATTGCTGACAATATAGAAAAGGATTTTTTAGAAAAAACAAAATTGCAAAAAAATGACATTCCATTTTTGTTTTTAGCAACGGCGTTACAGACAGTAAGGTGGTTTCTGTTACCTTCATTAGATTTGGATTTTTCCCAAGTCAGCAAGGAGGACAGGCTTAAAGCAAGTGAAAAGAAAAAGTCTGGAGAATTGGAAGGTAAGCGGTCAGGACAACGATACGAAAAACCAGAGATAAATGATTACAAGAAAAAACATCAAGAAAAGTATAATTCAGAAGTTGAGGAATATAGAAAGAAAGTAAAGGGGGAGGGAGACTATAAATACCTTTCATGGATAGAAATACTTTTTCATGCAGTGCCGTATGATGCTATGTACGGCAGTGAAAATATCCAGATAAAAAGAGTGAACATTTTTGGGAAAGTGACTTTTATTAGTCCGATAGGAAAACAATTAAACGGAAAGAATCACCATGTTGCAACACTTGGACATGACCCTGTTTTGGGATGGATTTTCGGAACGATGAATATTGCATCTGCGAGAATTACATTTTGCGATCTTCAGACTTATCCAGTGAATCAAAGCGAGCAGCTGGATAAGTGGAGTCAGACAATTGATTATATGAGACCGTCAAGTATAGGGGAAATGATAAGATATTGTATTGGCAGTTTTGAAGAGGATTCAAAACGGTTGCCGGCAGCAATTGCCAGACAAGCTATACATATAAAATCGGACCAGTATACAAAAGATGGATTACCAATACCGTTGCTTCCGCCGGATATTGCTCAAAAATTAATTGATAAAGGATGGAATAGTAACGAAGCAGAAAGGGTTTTAAAAAAGATTGCAAAAAATGTGGGTGTGATTTCTGCACAATTTATAATTGCAGAACTGATTAATATGATAATTAGAGGGATATATCTCATATTAAACCCACCTGATGAAACTGAATTTTCGAGAGTCAAAATTGAAAAGATACTTAAAATATCAAGCATTATAGCGGAAGGTAGTAATGTGGCTGTTGTGGTTGCAACAAGAAATATAGCCAGATTGGATATTGGTGGCTTGATAAGTATGGTTCATCAGATTACATTTGATGCAAAGACCAGAATGGATGTTGAACGGGAATTTATAAAAAATGAGTTTGAACGTGTTGTGATGGAGGATGTATGAACAAAAGAGAGATTTATAAAAAAGGAATAGAGGATGCCTCAAATAGTTATCACAGAAAGTTTCGGCAGTTGTCCGAAAATATGAGTGATTCAATACAAAAACAGGATGAAATTAATGAAAGGAATTACAGGTTACAAAACAAGATGATTGATAATGAAGAAAGAATGGACAAAGACATAGATAAATTGTATGAAATGTTAGGCGAAGAAAGGGAGCCTGGAACATCTGGAAATGCGACGTATACTCCACATGCAGAGAAAACAATTATAGGATATACAGATGGAGTGCTCAATAAGTATAATTCTTTTTCTAATTTGGATCAAATTCAATTTGATGCTCAAATTGTAGATGCAATTGCAGGCTTTCTGACGACTGCGGTAGAAAGGGATATGAACAAAAAGTTTCATCAAAAACTTTCTATATTAGAGAAGAATGGAATTATTTCTGAGGAAAAATTTGAATATCATAAAAGCAGTGTGATTAGAGCAAAACAGCTTACTGGGTTAGGGGTATATGCTACGTTTTCTTTGGCTCCCATTATATGTAGTAGTGTTGAAAACTATTTACGGAAAACGGATGTCGCAGATTTTGTTGTTGGCTCTTATGCGTATATAAACAGAGAGTTATCGCCGATGATAGAACACAATATTATGCAGTTGTTGTCGGAGATGGATATTAAAATAAATGAGGAAGGAATACAGCGTATCTTTGGAAAATATTGTGATGATACAGGATTGTCATATCTTCCCATATTTTCAAGAAAAAATAGAAACTTGTTTGGAAATGATGGGGTGGATATTCTGGCAAAAGAAATTGTATCGAGATGTGATTTGCATGAGGTGGAAATAAAAAATAGAGCATTGGAATTTGTGGAAGATTTTTTGAAAATTGATTCTTTAAATGCGGAAAAAGTTGTATCAGAGGCAAAGTGCTCTCAGGATGCCGTTTCTGACATAACATGGTTCTCATCCATAAATTATAGATATGTTTTCCTTGATTTTGTAAAAGATGTTGCGAATGCACAGCAATTTGCGTTTTATGATATCGGAAATGACCCATATAGACAAATAAGAGAAGAGAGAAGACAACAGATGGAAAATCTTATACACAATGTATCTTCAAAAAAAAGTCTGTTTCTTACAAATAGCAAAAGAAAAGATATCATTGAGGCAAGTGCCAAAATGTTACAGTATTCATTGAATCCCGATTATGATATTGCAATGGATATAAAGATGATAAAGAGAGAGAAGGAAATACTTAAATTATATGGAATTTAATACAAATAATATTCTGAAAATGAAAGTAAATGCCAATATAAACAATGTATTTGCTGGAATGATTGACGACTTGCCGAAATCGAGCAATCAGTTGGTAGAAATAAGCGGCAAAACGTATCTTGCTACTACACAAAATGGGAGAATAGTAAATTACGAGAATTTTTATAAACTAATATATAATTATATTTTGGAATATATTCCGCAAAACAAAGAAGGTATTTTGATAAATGTTATAAAAAGAATGCCTCAGACAATAAAGAATCTGAGACGGATAGAGGCTAATAATGAAATATTGAGATTTCAGAAGGAGATATTAACGAAATAT
>ULWY01010563.1_pt1 | contig 11443 bp, 9 predicted proteins | sample 1960761 | NCBI WGS metagenome assembly ULWY01 (sample SAMEA4835824, study PRJEB28245) | human gut metagenome | biome: gut microbiome; material: fecal sample | place: Denmark | collected 2008
CCGAAGACCGGAAAACATTAAAGAAAATCAATCAGCTGATTGAAGATATAGCAAGAAACGGCAACGAAGGAATAGGAAAGCCGGAGCCATTAACCGGAAATCTGACAGGATTTTGGAGCCGGCGTATCAATGACAAAGACCGGTTGATTTACAGGACAGATGAAAATAATGTGTATATCCTTGCCTGTCGGTATCATTATTCCGATACATGAAAATGATAAACGCCCTGCGGACAAACTGATATGTCCCCTGTCAAATAGACGGGGCATATCAGTTTGTCCGTAGGGCATATGCAATTTCTTCACAGTTTTGTCTGATTCATTTCTGATTTATAATATTTAGAACACTCCGGTGATAAAGATTTCAAGTCCGATGGCGATGAGGATGACACCGCCGAGGATAGAGGCCTTATTGGAGAACTTCGTTCCGAATTTCTTACCGATTACCAGTCCGGTAATGCAGATAAAGAAGGTGATCGCTGCAATGATGAGGGATGCGGTCAGTGCCATGGCGAAACCATATTCTGCAATGGTAAATCCAACCGATAAGGCATCGATGGAAGTGGCAATTCCCTGTACCATCAGTGTTCCGAAGCCGAGCTTTGGTTTCTCCACATCTTCTCCTCTGCTGCGGATTCCCTCAACCACCATCTTTCCACCGATAAAGGCAAGAAGAATCAGGGCAATCCATGGGATAAATTTTTCGAATGCATGGAAATACTCTACGATTGTGTGAACGCAGATCCATCCGGTCATAGGCATCAATGCCTGAAAGAAAGCGAAGACACCGGCAATCCCGCAGGATTTGCTTTTTTTCATGTGAGGCTCATTCAGACCGTTTGCAAGCGATACCGAAAAGGCATCCATAGCCAGTCCAACCCCGAGCAGGGCACTGTTCAAGAAAAATAATACATTCCATTCCATTTTCTGTTCCTCCGATTGGTATACTCTTAATAAAAAGACCCGGATACAGCAGTAACTATATCCAGGTTCCAATCAATTCGATATATGGACTGCATGTATAGTTACTTCCTATACATGAGTCTCGCAATTTAAAACAAGCCAGACCGGATGGTCAGTATGTTGACTTGCTACGATATACGCTTGCTACTCCCTCATGGGTCACAATGATAATAATTTATCACTATTTGCGAGAAGTGTCAATTATTTATGACAGTTCGCCGGCTTTGGCTTTATTTATAACACTTCATCAGTTCCAAATTATATGCTGATTTTCCTGTATACTATTTCGAAAGCTTTTAAATGCTCATAGTCTATGTAAGGGCAGCCCGGGGGATTGGTCAGGGACTGTGCTGGGGATCCGGGGATAACCTGTAATCCGGGGACAACCTGTAATCTAAGGACAACCTGTAATCCGGGGACAACCTGTAATCCAGGGGCTACAGGGATTCTGAGGGTCGCCGGACGACGCTGCGTCGGAACTCCCGGGGCGTCATATGCATAAACCGTTGGAAGGTCCGGTTGAAGTAGCTGATATTATTAAAGCCGGTCTGCAAAGCAATCTGGCTGATCTCACGGTCTGTTTCCAAAAGCAGCTCCGTACTTTTGCTGATGCGGAAATAATTCAGATATTCAAAGGGGGTCATGTGCGTTACCGATTTAAAGGAACGGCAAAGATACCCTTTGCTGATGTTAAAGGTTTTTTCCAATTCATCCAAGGTAACAGTATCATTATAATTTGCCTGCAGGTATTTCATAATGGATTTAATGAGCCCGGTACGGTAATCGGAATCCACATAAGCTTCTTCCTGATTTACGATCGCATGTGAAATCATCAGATGGCAGGATTTAAGGAGAGCTGCCTTGATGAGCAGTTCATAGCCGTAGGGCTTTGTAAGAAAGGCATCATGAATCTCGTCAAGTACCTCGCGCAGTGTGAATTCCCAGGCAAATGCCGGATTGATGACCCGTGAGGTCTCATAAAGCGTGGAAAACTGTACACCTTGATGGAAAAGCGGATCTAAAAACTTCTGTTGGATAATGTCGTTTCCAAGGCTGTAGAGCAGATCCGGGTGGAAAACGATCGCGTAGAAGTCCAGTGCTTCTCCAATTTCACAGGTAACAAGGTGAAGGGCATTGGAAGGAATCAGGCAGATGCTTCCGGTTTTCAGGGCAAAGGCTTCCTCCCCTAAATACAGACGTCCATTTCCGCGTTCAATGACCAGGATTTCCACTTCTTCATGCCAGTGGCAGTTCACCCGTTCCGGGAAGGTAGTGTCCGACTGGATATCATAGAGCATAAACGGAAACAGGGAATTGCCGTGAATCCGTGTCTCACGTAATTGTGGAGTGTTATTGTTTGTAATGCTTTTTGCGGGGATCTTTTTCATGCTGAGGTTCTTCATGTGGCTCCTTGTGATCTCAGATGTCAATATTGTACCAATATCATGCAATAAAATTCAAGTAATACGATGGAAGTATCATTACACTGTTATTATAAGATACTAGGGTCAAAAGGTCTAAGCCCACATGAGCTTGCTCATAAGTGGGTGAAAGACCTTTTGACCCGCCCCGATATGAGCATAGAAGTGGGATGATAATCCCACGATATGCGAATATTGGGCAGGATTGTGGGATGCGTAGCACGAAGCAATCCGTAGGTATCAAAGTCGGGGGATTTTGACCCCGACATCATTATAAAGAATAAAAGCACAATATGCAATTCCTGACAGGCGATTGATTTGTAATGTGTTGGAAGGGACAGTGCAAAAAATACTATTTTAGACTATAAATGTTCTACTTATGAAGGCTTTTCTTAATATGATTGTACAGATCTATTGAGATTGGACATAATTATGAGAAAATAGCAGGAAATATCCAAAGTCAAGGACGGTGCAGGTGGAAAACGAATTTTGCAGGATAGAAATTGGATATAAAGAAAAGAAAATGACAAGAAATGTCCAAAATCAAGGATAATGTGTGTGAAAAAGGAATTGAATCTGATGAAAATTGGACATAAACAAGTAAAGTAAGGCTTTTTATATCCAAAAGAAAAGGAAAATATGGATATCTATTCGTAAGTCAAAGAAATTTTGGATATATCATTTTAAAAAACCAGATATATGTCCAAAATGAGACTTGGCATGCATGAAGAAAAATGGAATATATGGAATGGCACACGGACATGGAGTCAAGCACAAGGCATGACACAGCATACAGGAGGCATGGAGTCAAGCACAAGGCATGACACAGCACACAGGCATGGGAGTCAAGCACAAGGCATGACACAGCACACACGGACATGGGGTCAAGCACAAGGCATGACACAGCACACAGGGCATGGAGTCAAGCACAAGGCGTGACACAGCACGCAATACATGGAGTTAAGCGTAAGACATGAAGCAGCACACAATATATACAGGAAAAACAATACATGAAGCGATGCACAATATATGTGGGAAAATTCAATATATGGAGGAAAGAACACTGCATGGATTAACACACAATACATAAAACAACACAGAACAACATAAAACAACAAAGAACAACACACAAGGAGGATGAGACATGAGATTCTTTAAAGAAAACAACAGTTTATGCTTCAAGCATCAGTATGAAACCATGATGATTACCCCATGGGGAAAGAATGCGTTACGCGTGCGTGCGACAAAGTACCCACAGTTTACGCAGCATGACTGGGCACTGGAGGAAGTGGTTCCTGATACATCCAAAGAAGTTTCCATTGAAATCAATGAGGACAACACTGCATCCATTCAGAACGGGAGACTTAGCCTCAAAATTGATGCATCCGGTATTCTGACCTATTACCGCGATGGTAAGAAATTCTTAAAGGAATATCACAGAGACTACGATCAGCCGTCCTGTCCCGAAAGCCGGTGTTTAAAGATCCGTGGCAGAGAGTACAAGGCAATCATCGGTGGAGACTATACCTTAAAGGTTCGTTTTGAAAGCAACAACGGAGAGAAAATTTATGGAATGGGACAGTACCAGCAGGAATATCTGGATTTGAAGGGCTGTACACTGGAGCTGGCACAGCGCAATTCCCAGGTAAGTATTCCGTTTGCCGTATCCAGTCTCGGTTATGGCTTCCTGTGGAATCATCCGGGCGTAGGAACGGCTACGTTTGGTAAGAATTACACGGAATGGGAAGCAAAAGCAACGAAACAGATGGATTACTGGATTACCGTAGATGACAATCCGGCAAAGATTATGGAGAATTATACCGAAGTAACAGGAAGAACACCGATGTTTCCGGAAGAACTGCTTGGTTTATGGCAGTGCAAGCTTCGTTACCGGACCCAGGAGGAGGTGTTGGGAGTTGCCCGTAAATACAAGGAGCTGGGCATCCATATTGATGTGATCGTGATCGACTTTTTCCACTGGACCAGACAGGGAGACTGGCAGTTTGATAAGAAATACTGGCCGGATCCTAAGGCAATGTGTGAAGAGCTTCATGCAATGGGAATCAAAGTGGTTGTTTCTGTATGGCCGACCGTGGACAAAAGGAGTATTCATTTTGCAGAAATGCAGGAACGCGGCCTGCTGATCCGGACGGAACATGGCAGCAACCAGACTTATGATTTCCAGGGGGACTGTCTGGAAATCGATGTAACCAATCCGGAAGCGGCAGAGTATATCTGGGAGAAGTGCAAGGAAAGCTATTACGATTACGGAATTGATCTATTCTGGCTGGACAATTCCGAACCGGATTATAACGTATATGATTATGACAATTACCGTTATTATATGGGAACAGCGCTGGAAGTAACCAATGTATATCCAAAGCTTCTTGCCAAGGCATTTACCGATGGAATGAAAAAGGAAGCAAAGACGGACAGGATTCTTCATCTGATCCGTTCTACCTGGGCAGGCGGACAGAAGTATGGTGTTCTTTTGTGGTCCGGTGATGTGCCGAGTACCTTCGAGTCCTTAAGGGATCAGATCAATGCAGGCCTCAATGCCGGACTTGCCGGAATTCCCTGGTGGACAACAGATATCGGTGGCTTTATGACCGACGATTGTCAGGATGAAGCCTTCCGTGAGCTACTATTGCGCTGGTATGAGTTTGCAGTATTCAGTCCGGTTCTGCGTATGCATGGTGACCGTGGACCGCACGATATTGAGCCGTTGGATGAAAGGGAATGGGGTGGAGGAAGCCTTTATACCGGACATGATAATGAGATTTGGAGCTATGGCGAGGAAGCTTTTACCATTATGAAAAAGCAGCTGGATCTGCGTCTTTCCCTGAAGCCTTATATTGAAAAGCTGATGAAGGAAGCTGCACAGACCGGTGCGCCCCTGCTTCGTACTTTATTCTATGAGTTTCCGGAGGATCCGATGTGCTGGGAGATCGAAGACCAGTATATGTTTGGTGACAGGTATCTGGTAGCACCGGTTCTGGAGCTTGGCTGCAGGGAACGTCAGGTTTACCTTCCGGAGGGAACCTGGAAGAATCTGGTAGACGGTAAGGAATATTTAGGTGGCGCTTACGTGATGAGCGAAGCTCCGCTTGAGGCTATTCCGGTATTTGAAAGAGTGTAGGACGGTACGGAGCACTTTGTGAGAATTGTTTTGTGAACTGTCTTTTGAATTATTTTTTGAATTATTTTGTAAAAAGTTTTGTGAAAAGATTTTGAACAGCGTTTTGAATAATGGTGCGTGAAACGGTTTGTGAAATACAAGACGGTTCTTGCAATTACAGGAAAGATTCGTTAAACTGGGAATGTATGTGAATACATTCCCAGTTTGCAATTGTTTGTAAATGCGTAAAATGTCAGTACTTTTGCAAATAGTATTCGAAATAGTTATACCTTTTTAAATATTTAAATATAAAATATCAGGAGGAGAAGAATACAAATGAAAGCACTGATCAAAGAATTTAAGGAATTTATTTCAAGAGGAAACGTGATGGATATGGCTGTCGGTGTCATCATTGGTGGTGCATTTACTGCAATTGTGAATTCGCTGGTAAATGATATGCTGATGCCGTTGCTTTCCCTTTTAACCGGTGGATTTGATTTTTCCGGACTCTGCATTGCGCTCGGAGAAGGAGAGAATGCAGCAACGATCAATTATGGTTCCTTTATTTCTGCCATCATTAATTTTCTGTTGATTGCACTGGTGATCTTCCTGATTATTAAGGCAATCAATAAGGTTTCCCGTAAGAAGAAAGAAGAAACTCCGGCACCGACCACGAAGGAATGCCCGTATTGTAAGGAACAGATTGCTATTGATGCCACGAGATGTCCTCATTGTACTTCAGAGCTTGAGTAACCACTAATCACACGGAAATAAATTCAAGAGTGATCTGTGAAAATCTGTTTTGACAGTATGGAATGGAAGCGGGAAATGAGAAGCAGGAATGGTAAGAGGAAAGTGAAAATCATGGAACAGAACATTGAGAATACACAATCGATAGCAGAACCGATGAGCCGGCAGAAGAAGGTCGCAGCCATCAATGATCTGACCGGATACGGGCGGTGTGCACTGACCGTTTCCCTTCCGGTGATTTCCCATATGAAGCTGCAATGCTGTCCGGTTCCGACGTCAATTTTATCCAATCATACCGGGTATCCGGAGTATTATTTTGATGATTATACTGACCGCCTGCCGGAATATCTTGCTATGTGGAAGAAGCTGAATCTGTCCTTTGACGGAATCATGTCCGGATTCTTAGGCTCTGCAGAGCAGATCGGTATGGTGGAGAGTTTTATTAAAACCTTTCGTAAGGAGCATACCATTGTGGTCGTAGATCCGGTGATGGGAGATCATGGATCAATCAGCAGCGTCTATACAGAAGAAATGTGTCTGTTAATGCGCAGGCTGGTATCTCTTGCAGATATTGTAACACCGAACCTGACCGAAGGCTGCAGATTGACGGATGTGCCCTACCGGGATCATGGCTGGACGCGGAAGGAGTTACTCCGGATGGCAGAACATCTGACGGATTATGGACCGCAGAAGGTGGTTATTACCGGAATTCCACAGGGAGAGTTTATCGCGAATTTCATGTATGAAAAGGACAGAGAACCCGGGATGATCCGGACACACCGTGTTTTTGAGGAACGCTGTGGAACTGGAGATCTGTTTGCCTCCATTATCACTGCGGATGCTGTGAACGGTGTGGAATTTGAGCAGTCCGTGCGTAAGGCATGCCGTTTTATTAAGAAGTGCATGATCAAGACTGCCGAGATGCATATTGAACCGAAGAACGGTGTATGCTTCGAGGAAATATTGCATTTACTGTAGTAGTTATATGTGGTTCAACAAAAGGGACATCCGGTCAACGGATGTCCCTTTCTACATAACCCTTTCTACATAACCCCATAATTTTTTCTAAATTGTTTATTCTGTCAGTAAGAGTTAACCCATGGTAACAACAACGTCGTAGGTTTCCTTGCCCTTTACATAAGGGATCACACATCCGTCAATTGCCTTGCCGTCTACGGTGATGCTCTTAATTCCCTTTTCAACCTTGTCAGGGTTTTGAACCTTGATGTTGTAGGTTCCTTCACGGAATTTACGTGTTAATTCAAAGTCACCGAAATCCTTCGGTACACAAGGATCAATGCTTAATCCGTTGTGGGTAGGATATACACCTAAGATGTACTGGGAAACATTGACAAAGGTCCATGCAGCAGTACCGGTTAACCAGCTGTTCTTTGCTTCGCCATGGAACTTCGCATCACGGCCGGCAACCATCTGGGAGTATACATAAGGCTCTGTTCTGTGAATCTCACTGAACTCTTCGCAGTAAGCAGGACAGGTCTTCTGGTAAATTTCAAACGCTCTGTCGCCACGTCCGATTACAGTTTCAGCGATGGAAACCCAAGGGTTATTGTGGCAGAAGATACCGGCATTCTCTTTATATCCGGGTGGATAAGAAGAAATTTCGCCAAGCTCTAAGTGATATCTGGTATAAGCAGGCTGGAGAATCATGACACCATATTTGGTATCCAGCTTTTCTTTTACGGAATCAAGTGCTTTTTTGGCAAGACCTTCCTTCACACCGATACCTGCTAAAGAGCAGAAGCCGTTGGACTCAATATAAATCTGACCTTCTTCACACTCCCTGGAACCGATTTTCTGACCGTAAGCATCGTATGCACGAACGAACCAGTCACCATCCCAGCCATCCTTAAGAACAGCGTCATACATTTTTGCAACTTCTTCTCTGGCATAATCTGCTTCCTTCTGGTCACCCATCAGTTCACAGAGCTGTGCATATTCTTCACCGTACTTAACGAACATACCTGCGATGAATACAGACTCTGCAACAGGTCCTTCGGAAGGACCGAAGGTCTGGAAGGATTCACCCGGATGTTCGGAGAAGCAGTTCAGGTTCAGACAGTCATTCCAGTCGGCACGCCCGATCAGAGGAAGATTGTGAGGACCCTTGTGGTTTACGGTGTAATCAAAGCTTCTCTTTAAGTGTCCCATCAAAGGAGTAGCTACGGACATATCATTATCATAAGGAACCATCTCGGTTAAAATGGTGGTATCGCCAGTCTCGCGGACATAGGCGGATGTACCTGCGATCAGCCATAACGGATCATCATTAAATCCGGAACCAATGTCGGAGTTACCCTTCTTGGTAAGCGGCTGATACTGATGATATGCACTGCCATCCTGGAACTGGGTAGATGCGATATCAATGATTCTTTCTCTTGCACGGTCCGGAATCAGATGTACGAAGCCGAGCAGATCCTGACAGGAGTCGCGGAATCCCATTCCACGGCCGATACCGGATTCATAATAGGAAGCAGAACGTGACATGTTAAAGGTAACCATACACTGATACTGATTCCAGATGTTAACCATACGGTCAACCTTATCGTTAGAGGACTTCACGGTGTACTTGGAAAGAAGTCCGTTCCAGTATTCGTTCAGCTCTGCAAATGCCTTATCTACATCTGCGTCTGTTTTATAACGGTCAAGCATTTCATAAGCACGCTTCTTATTTACAACACCCTTGGATTCCCATTTCTCATCTTCAGGATTCTCTATGTAGCCCAGTACGAAAACAAAGGACCTGGTTTCACCGGGATTTAAGGTGATGTTGATCTGATGGGAAGCGATCGGCTGCCATCCGCTTGCTACGGAGTTGGTGCAGGCACCATTCTTCACAGCGGTCGGATCATCTGTTCCATTGTATGCGCCAAGGAATTCATCGCGGATGGTATCAAAGCCATCGATCTTCGCATTTACAGAGTAAACAGCATAGTGATTACGACGCTCTCTGTACTCGGTTTTGTGGAAAATCGTGGAATCTACGATTTCAACTTCGCCGGTACTGAAGTTACGCTGGAAGTTCTTCATATCATCATCCGCATTCCATAAGCACCATTCTACATAGGAGAATAAGGACAGTGTTTTGCTGGAAGATGAGTTGTTGGTCAGCTTCACCTGGTTGATTTCGCAGGTATCGTTCATCGGAACAAAAGCGAGAACAGAAGCCTGTACATCATTCTTGCTTGAGATAAAGCGGCTGTAACCGATACCGTGACGGCACTCGTAAGAGTCAAGTTCAGTCTTTGTGGGCTTCCACCCGGGATTCCAAATGGTATCTCCATCTTTAATATAGAAGTATTTACCATTCACATCATTGGGGGTATCGTTGTAACGATAACGGGTTAAACGAAGTAACTTCGCATCCTTATAAAAGGAATAGCCACCGCAGGTGTTGGATATCAGACTGAAGAAATCATTACAGCCAAGATAGTTGATCCAGGGAAGCGGTGTTTTGGGAGTGGTGATCACGTACTCACGGTTCGCGTCATCAAAATAACCAAATTTCATAGCACTTTCTCCTTACCTTATTAATTATTTTTAATTGTATTAATAGTTACCTATAATATAAAGTAAACGATTGCTGATATTGATAAACATACAGAAAACGTTTAAGTAACTTCTTAATTAGAATTATACATAAAAGGATATGCTATTGCAACAACAAAATTGTGCATATTAGAGCGATTTCGAATAGAGAAAAATAATTTCTAGTGCAAAAATATTATTTTGAAGGCTAATAAAATTAAAATTACTTAAGATTAGCTTATGAACAAATACTAATAGCGAAAATTTAAGTTGCCAATAGTAAAATTCTTGTTAAAAATAGTAGAAATATACTTGCTCTTTCTGTGAAATTTGCTAAAAATGTAATTTTTGCATAAAAAAATAATAAAAAGCATTGCGAAGTTATAAAAAATGATGTACGATAATAATACGAAAACGATTAAGAAATCAATGAGCAGTGAAGGGATTACAGCTATGGTTTCGATGAAGGATATTTCAGCAGCCTGCGGGGTATCGATAGCAACCGTCAGCAAGGCCCTGAACGATCACAAGGATATAGGAAAAGAAACAAAGGAACATATCAGACAGGTTGCCAGGGAAATGGGATATTCTCCAAACTCTGCGGCCAAGGCATTAAAAACAAACTGCACCAGAAATCTTGGAGTCCTCTTTGTAGATGATGCCAACAGCGGTCTGAAGCATGATTATTTTACATATGTACTGGACAGCTTCAAAAGTACTGCAGAAGAGAAGGGATACGATATCACTTTTATTAACAGCAACCGATCCGGTGGAAACAAGATGTCCTATTTAGAGCATAGCCGGTATCGCGGATTTGACGGTGTGATGATTGCCTGTGTGGACTTCTATGATCCGGAAGTTGAAGAACTGGTACGGAGTGATATCCCGGTAGTCACCATTGATCATCTTTTTAATAACCGATGCGCCATTATCTCAGATAACGTATCCGGCATGAGAGATCTTGTACAATATGTTTATTCCATGGGACACCGCAGGATTGCATACATTCATGGAGCATCTTCAGCGGTTACACAGAACCGGTTATCTTCCTTCTATAAGACCTGTGAGGAGCTTGGTATTGATGTTCCGGCAGAGTACATAGGAGAAGCGCCTTACCGTGATACGAACGGTGCCTACCTGGAAACGAAGAGACTCCTGGGACTTAAGGAGATTCCGACCTGCATCCTTTATCCGGATGATTTCTCCTGCTTTGGAGGAATTAATGCCATCAATGAACTGGAACTTAAGATTCCTGATGATATTTCTATAGCAGGTTATGATGGATTAAGAATTGCAAGACATTTTGAACCGAAGCTTACGACCATTATCCAGGATACCGGGAGACTTGGAAGAGAAGCAGCACTGAAACTCATCAGTCTCATTGAAAATCCAAAGTCAACAATTACCGAACAGATTGTCGTTCCGGGGGTGCTTTTTGAGGGTAATTCGGTGAAGCATTTATAATACAGGAAACAAAGCATACAATCTTACCGGTTGTACATAAAATGAGATATATAAGAAGAACGGCAGTGAACGGTAATGATGCGTTTTTTCTATATATAAAGAAAAGCAAATCTAACGGAAAAAGGAGAGATGACTATGAAAAGCTTCTTGCATAACACGTGGAAGCACAGAGCACACGTTGT
>ULWY01099011.1_pt1 | contig 11431 bp, 14 predicted proteins | sample 1960761 | NCBI WGS metagenome assembly ULWY01 (sample SAMEA4835824, study PRJEB28245) | human gut metagenome | biome: gut microbiome; material: fecal sample | place: Denmark | collected 2008
AACTTGCTGAGTTTGGAGTTAACGTTATGAATGAGCCTATTATCGGATTTAGAACAAATTGAGTTTTTATACAATGATTTGTGTGACTATCTGGAAGTACACGAAAACTATCCGGGCTGGAAAAAGGGAGTGTATCCTACTCGTGAGGATGCTGAAAGAGGGATAAGAGAAAATGATTACTCACGCATCTATGTCTTATATACGCTTGCGGTTCACCCAGGCTGTTTACAGCATGGCTTTGGAATGGAGATTCTAAAATATGTTGAGAAACTTGCAGAGAAAGAGCACTGTATCAGCATACGACTGGATGTGGTAAAGGGAAATATACCTGCGGAAAAACTATATCAAAAAAATGGGTATAAGTTCATTGACACGATTAGTCTCAGGTATGAAGAATACGGACTCCCATGGTACAATCTGTACGAAAAAGTGTTATAAAATTTTCTTTTGCGTTTTGACAGGCTTGAAGAATGTATAAAATATTTCTTTTGAAAAAATTGATATTTTATTTAAAAAATTTGGCAAGCTGGGATTTGCAGGGGAAATTGATGGTAAATATTAGAGTAATTATGGCTGACCCTGAAGGAAACGCCGATATCATCGCAAAGAATTGGGGGAGTTTACATGGATGGAGATCCATTTAAAGAGTATATAAAAACTTCTGAGCCGGAAAAACGCGTTAAGAATGAGTGAAACAACAATTAAGGCACCAAAGGTGAATCATTGGATTTTTGTGTTAAAAGACGGAAAATTTGTATTTGATAAAAAGACATTAGAAGCCATTGACAAAGTATATGCAATATTAGAGGCTGTTGAGCCTTGCAGAGAAGATAACAGAAGAGAACTGTGGCTGAAAGCGGAGCGTGGAACCATAGATGATTATGACGACTACGAAAGGCTAAAGGATGAAGAAGTCGTAGAGAATTATGAAGAGTTTGAGAAAATGTGGCATGATGAATATCCAGATGAAATAAGCTGGTATCACCTTGCGATAATAGAACGGGATGATTACAGGGCAATGTTTCTTGGAAGAGAGCTAATTTATCAGTCCAGAATTCTGGAAGCTCACTCCTCATATGAGTACAATGTTGAAGAACTATTTGTATGGATGCAGGATGCAGTTAAGAAATATATTGCTCAAATGCAGGAAGAAACCTATAATGATGATGTGAATAATGTCTAAATGCCAGACAGAGAACAGGTACATTATAATGAAAATGGATACTATCATGCAGTTGCCGGAAAGTCATGGTCAAGATCTGTTTTAGAAAAATATTATCAGTCAAAGATTGTACCTGAAAATACACTTATTATTTTTGATGAAATTCAGATGTGTGAAAGAGCTTTAACTTCGTTAAAATATTTTTCAGAAGAAGCTTCTGAATATCATGTAATGGCAGCAGGGAGCCTGCTTGGCGTGACAGTGAACCGCGAAAAAATTCGTTTCCAGTGGGGAAAATTCAGATGCTGACCATGTATCCAATGGATCTGGAAGAGGTATTGTGGGCGAAGGGAAAACAAATGCTTGCAGATACAGTCCGGGAACATTATGAAAGTAATCAACCGTTGGATGAGATACTGCGGAAGTAGATTTTCTGATACAAAATGATAGTCATGTAATTCCAGTCGAATGTAAAGCAGAAAATTATGTAAAAGCCAAAAGCATGATGGTTTATATGGAAAAATATGATCCGGTTTATGCAATCAGAATTTCAACAAGAAATTTTGGAATGGTAAAGGGGATAAAGTCAGTGCCATTATATAGTGTATTTTGCATTTGAAGTTTGTGGGTGCATTTTTGCCTCAAAATCTGTCTAAGGGGGTTGCTTTATGAAAATTACCGCAGTTGCGGTTGGAACAAGAGGCGATGTGAATCCGTTAGTTGAGTTGGTCTCTGAAATGACAAAGAAAGGGAAAGGCAGAACAGAGCTTAGCAAAAGCTATGGTTTCATTAGAATCTGCATTAAAGAAGGCTGCTGATGTGCAAGTTCAATATGACATGTTGGTAAAATAATAAATATTTCTTTAATTTTAGGAGCATACTATTTACACAAATAAAATAGTAAGGTATTTTGAAGAGGAAATATTAAGAATATATTGGAAAGAGGTATATTGATAATGAAGAAGAAATTAATCACGATTTTAATGGGTTTAATGCTTAGTGCCGGACTGATAGGAGGCTGTGGACAGACAAATAATAGCAGTGAGTCCGTGAAACAGGAAGAAACAGCAGAGGGAAAAGAAGTGACAGGAACAATCGATGAGATAAAAGATTTCATGTTTGTTGTTACAGATAAGAATGGCACTTCATATGGCTTTACTTTTGAAGAAAAGCCGGAAGGTCTGGAGAATGTCAGCAACGGTGATACCGTGACTGTAAAATATACAGGAACAGTTTCTGAGGTAGACCCATTTGAGGGAGAGGTAATCTCTGTTGAAAAGACAAAATAATACGCAGACGGCAATTAAAATATTTGCTGTTATTTTGCTTCCGTCCATGTTGCTGAATGCCTGTATGGGCACTCAGACAGGGCATGGACAAAAGATACCGGCTGCAACATACATGGGAGGCAGCAATACCATTGAAGAGGTATCTAAGGAGCTGAGATCTGCGGGAGCTTCCCATGTAGATATATTTCAGGAATGGGCAGCCGATTTTGCTGATACTGCCGGCGAAAATGCAATGCTTGAAGATACCTGGTCAGATCCGTATAAGCTGAAAGCAGATGTAGGTAAATGCATGGATGGCTGGGAGAAAGAGCATGACTATTCGGATGCTGACTGCAGAATGACAGCCTTTCTTCTGCTGGATGAGGTGCTGTCAGCAGAATCAACGGAAGAAGAGTACGAGGGTACTTATTTAATGTTTGACACAGAAGCGATAGATAATGTAGGAAGATATGAGACCATAAAAGAAGACAGAGATATATTTACTACACTATATGGTGAAAAAAGCGTAACGGATGATAAACACCCGGAAACTGTGTTTTCTGATAGCTGGGACAAGTATGGATTCAGGATAGATAGTGATAACATGTCTCTTCTGAGCATAGTAATATATGATCCTTATTCTGATGTTGTTTTCGTAGGACATGCAGGGGTACTGATAAAGTGCAGTGATCACTATTTATTTGTAGAAAAAATTGCCTTTGAACAACCATATCAGGCAACAAGGGTGAACACTATGGATGAGCTGCTCGAAATCATGTCATTAAGACCGGAATATTTCGGAGAAGCTGCAGAAGCCGGACCGTTTGTTTATAATAATGGAGAATATGTAGGGGTTCTGAGTAGTTACGGAATATTAAAGAAAAATATTTAGCGGGCTGTCAAACGTTTTTAAGCGGATTGACAGAAGAAGAAAAGTGCATGTGCATCAATATATTTGACAAAATCTGTAATAATGCAGAAGAACATTTTTTAAAGGAGAAAGCAAATGAAAACTAACAATTACAAACCACAGATTCCGGATGTAATGGAAGCAATATTTGATGCAGCATATTTGATTTTTGATTTGACCGCAGCAATTTTATTTTTTATATTTTCCCAGGGAAATATGTTATTTATCCTTTATGGAATATTAACATTGACACTTTGTGGAGGAGATGCTTTTCATCTGGTGCCAAGAATTATCAGGGCAGTACGTGGAAGTAACGATAAAATAAAGAGACAGTTGGGAATCGGATTACAGATATCATCTATTACAATGACAGTATTTTACATTATTCTGATGTATATCTGGCAATCCACATTCCCCGAAATTAAAATGCCGGGAGCGATTGAAGCAATTATATGGATATCGGCAATCGTCAGAATTGTGATATGCATGTTTCCGCAGAATAACTGGTGTACAGATGAAGGGAATATGAAATTATCTATCATCAGAAATGCAGTCTTTGCAGTTACCGGTATAGGTGTGATCATCCTGTATCTGATCTCCGGAAATACCAATGGATATCATATGGCAAGGATGGCTGCGGCTATCATTATATCCTTTGGCTGTTATATTCCGGTAACTTTATTCAGCAAAACAAAACCAAAGGTCGGTCTGTTAATGATTCCAAAGACCTGTGCATACATGTGGATGATTGCAATGGGACTGCAGCTTTTATTTTAAAAGCTGTAATATATAATGGTGTTCCGATTATTTATAAAAGGGTAAAGATAAATACCATAAAGGAAAATGTTTCGTTAAAACTTCACAAAAATAAAGGAAAAAGTTTCTTAAACTCAAAAAGTATGGTAAATATACACAAACTATAAAATAAAAACAGGATATAATTGCTAAAATGTAGGGAAAACGGTTAACTAAAATCAAGTTGACCGTTCTTTTTTATGTTTTATAATAAATTTATCAAATGAAATATGCGCATACATTCATTGAGAAGGCAATACACCATAAAGTGTTTGAGGTTAAATGGAGGGTAAGATCATGAAAAGGTCTGTTAAAAAAGTATATGCGTTTCTGTGTATGATAGCTATGTTGATCATGCTGATTCCTTCTATGGCATTTGCAGCAGAAACAGGGGAAGAGAAGGTTGCAATATGTATTAATGTTCCACAGGACTGGCAGAATCCCTGTGTCTGGGCATGGGATGAAGCTGGAAATAATGCGTTTGCCGCATGGCCTGGAGAAGAATGCGAGGCATTGCCGGATAATGATGGTTGGTATTATGTATGGGTTCCTGACTGGGCAAATCATATCATTGTAAACGCCAATGAAGGAAACGTACAGACATCAGAATTGATTACAGAAGGCAAGGATGCCTGGATATCTGTTCAGGATGCGGATCATGCAGATATATCTTATGATGCACAGACCAAAGGCGATATTCCTGAATATGTTGACAAATTTCTGATTCATGCAAAAGTGGATGCAAGTTGGGAAAATCCCTGTTTGTGGGCATGGTCAGCACCCGATGGAACGAATGCATTTGAAGCATGGCCAGGTAGAACCATGGCAGAGAATGAAGATGGCTGGTATACAGCTAAAGCTCCGGTATGGGTAAATTCAATTATAATTAATGCAAATGAGGGACAGGTACAGACAGAAGACCTTAGTATTGATCCGGCAGAGATATGGGTTACTGTAGAAGCAGATGGAACAGCTGACTTTAGTTATACAGATCCTGATAAGGAAGCAATTCCAAATGTTACGGTACATGTTGTGACACCGAATGACTGGGAGAATCCTTGTCTGTGGGCATGGTCAGCACCTGATGGAACGAATGTCTATGCTACATGGCCTGGAGATGCATTGGAACAGAATGGTGAATGGCTCACGAAGGAAATTCCAGGCTGGGTAAATTCAATTATTGTAAATGGTAATGAAGGAAGCGTTCAGACAACTGATATTTCCATTGAGACACAGAAGGATGTCTGGGTAGTAGTGAATGGACCGGAAGACTATACAGTAAGTTATGAGGAACCGGATATATCACAGGAAGCTGAGACAACAGAAACTGTAAATACACAGGAACAGACTACGCCAGTAAGTACAGAAGCAGAAGAATCCGTAGAGCAGTCTGGCACTCCGATTATTCAAATTGTAATTGTACTTATCATTGTAGCAGTTGTAGTTATTGTAGTAATTGTTATGAAGAAAAAGAAGAACTTAAAGTAATATTCAGGAGGGCAGCATGAAGAAATTTTTATCAATCTTGGTATCTATGACGTTAGTATCCGGATTTCTGACTGGTTGTGGAGCAACTGGTACGGATCAGAGTGCAGATGGAGTTACTAACATAGTAATTTGGCATGATAAGGAAGACGAAGTTGCAGAGATTTTGCAACAAAAGCTTGCAACATTGGAGCCGGATATACATGTTACACTTGAGAAGAAAAGTGATCTGACGGAAAGTTTAAAGATGGCTGGAAATAATCCAAATGCTGCTCCTGATATGTATTTTTTTGCTCACGATAAAATAGGAGTTTATGCAGAAATGGGTATTCTTGCGCCAATTACAGACATAATTTCTCGGGATGAATTGTCAGGGTATATGGACAGTACGATCCAGGCTGCTACTTATAAAGGTACAATCTACCAGCTTCCTATCTATTATGAAACATTGTTGTTTATGTATAACAGACTATATATGAAAGATGAAGAAGTGCCAAAGACTACGGATGAATTGTATACCTACATGCAGGATAATACAAAAGGTGGTCATTATGGTTTTGTAGAACAGCATAGCACTCCTTATTATGCGGCTGGCTGGCTTAATGGATTTGGAGCTGAAATTTTGACCAAAGAAGGAGAACCAAAGCTTGATTCACCTCAGGTAATTTCAGCTTTGGAATACCATAAAAAGTTCGTAGACCTGATGCCGGGTGAGACAGAATATGCAACTGTAAATACATTATTTAAAGAAGGAATGGCACATGCAACCATTGCGGGCCCGTGGCTTGTTCCTACAGTAAAGGCCTCAGGAATGGATGTTGGAATTGCAAAAATGCCGACTATAGATGAAACGGGAAATCCAATAGCCCCATATATGGGAGTACAGGGAATTCAGGTTCTTAAAAATGCAGCAGAAAAGAAAACAGATGCTGTTGAAAAAGTATTGCGGACCATAATGGACCCTCAGTTAGAGATTGATTTGGCAAAAGCCAGTGGATGTGCGCCTGCATTGGAAGAATGTTATGAAAAGCAGGAAATAACATCGGATGAGATTGTTATGGCTATGAGGGAAACTGCACAGCATGCAGTACCAATGCCCAATATTCCGGAAATGGATGTTATGTGGACAGTTCTTGGAAATTTACTGACAGATGTCAATATGAGTGGCAAGGATGTAGCAGAAAGTGCGGCACAAGCGCAGAAAGAGGCACAGCAGCTTATATCAAATATGAAATAGCAGGAAGAAAGGACATGGAAAATGGACAGGAAACAAAGAAAGGAAACTCTTAGTGCATATATATGGTCGACGCCTTCCCTGATACTTATTCTTCTTATCGTTATTTTTCCTATTATATATACAGGATATATTTCCCTTACAAATATGAATGTATATCACTGGAATAATTATGAATTGATCGGCCTGGAGAATTATAAAGATGCACTATTGGTGTTTGATAATGGTTTTATAGCAGCATTTGGCGTAACTTTTTTATGGACAATTGTCAATATGGTGTTACAGCTTATCATTGCATTTATAATGGCAAGTCTGTTGAATATCAAACGCCTGCGGCTGAGAAATGTATATAAAACATTATTGATTTTTCCATGGGCAATGCCGGGATATGTTTCTATTCTTTTGTGGAAAACAGGAATGTATAATTCGCAGTTTGGACTTTTGAATCAATGGCTGCAGAAGCTTGGGCTGGAACCGGTGCGGTGGTTGAATTCCAATGTAATGGCTTTTATCAGTTGTGCGGTAGTAAATCTGTGGTTAGCTTTGCCTTTTATGATCACGATCATTGATGGAGCATTACAGAGTCTTGATAAAAGTTATTATGAAAGTGCGCTGCTTGATGGGGCTACCTGGCTGGAGCGAACCCGCTATATTACGATTCCCATGATCAAACCGATTATTGCACCTTCTGTTATCATAACTACATTTACGACGTTTAAACAGTTTGATGTAATTTATCTGTTGACACAGCAAGTAGGTTCTAAGACCGGGGCAAATGTACATACGATTTTGACATATGCATATGAAAAGGCATTTATCACTAATAACTATGGATATAGTTCGGCAGTATCTATGATCATATTTGTAGTATTGATCGCATTTTCCTCTATTTCTAATATGAAGAGCAAAGCTCAGGAGGTATAGAGTATATGAAAAAAAGACAAAAAGAAAATATTCTTCTGATCATTGCTAATATATTTTTTATCATTGTGTGCTTTCTGGTACTGGTGCCTGTTCTGTATGCACTGTCAGTTTCATTGAATGCGGATAATAGCTTGCTTAGTTCTGATTTTTCGTTTCTCCCGAAACAGTTAACATTAGATAATTATAAAGCAGTATTCTTTGAAAAACCAATCTTGTTATGGCTAAAAAACAGTCTGATCCTGGCAGTGATCACACTTGTGATTTCACTGGGAACAGGAATTCCCGCAGCTTATGCATTTTCCAGAAAGCACTTCCCTGGAAGAAATGCTATTTTGAAATTATTGATTCTTTTGTATGCATTTCCTTCTTTGCTTTCCATGACTGCATTATATAAGCTGTTGACTCCGATGGGACTGATCAATACTAAGACGGGACTGATCATTGTTTATACAGGGACTATGGCTGTATTTGCGTTATGGAATATGAAAGGATATTTTGATACGATTCCAACAGAGATAGAAGAAGCTGCCCAAATTGACGGGGCATCTCAGACACAGATTGTTCTTCGAATTGTATTGCCTTTAGCGAAACCTACAATAGCAGTAACTGCAATGATGGTATTGGTATATGTATGGAATGAATATATTTTTGCAGTAAATTTCATGACAGGTTCCGATACATATACGTTGGCAGCGGGATTATATTCCCTACAGGCAACAGAAATGAGTGGCAGCTGGCCTGTTTTTGCAGCAGCATCTATTGTAGTGTCAATCCCTATTCTGATAGTATTCTTTTCGTTACAAAAAAACATGACAACAGGACTGACTTCTGGTGGTGTAAAGGGCTAGGACAGTTTTGGTAATAGGAGCAGATTATGAATAAAAGTGCTATTTTACATATTCCCATGTCACAATATGCATATGGTATGGATGAATCCCATGTGGTGATAAGATTAAGAACCGCAAAAGATGATCTGAGGAAATGCACATTGTATTATGGAGACAGGGCGTGTCGAAAAACACCTGTTATTTTTACAAAGGTTGAAATGAAGATAATGGCGCAGGCACCCTTATATGATTATTACGAAGTGGTTTTAGAAAATCCATATAAAAGACTATGTTATTACTTTGAATTGGATGATGGGACAGAAAAAATATTATATTATGGAGATTGTTTTTGCGATGCGCCAGTAGATGATCGTTCAGAATATTATCAGCTTCCTTTTAACCACAGGGCAGATATTGTTAATCCCCCTAAGTGGGCGCAGGATGCGGTCATTTATAATATTTTCCCGGATAGTTTTGCAACGGGCAAGGAAAAAGTCAGCGGTCAGGCAAGTCAGAAACAATGGGAAGGGCAGACAGTTTGCGGAAAACTTGGCGGCACCATCAGAGGAATAACCGAGAATGTTTCTTATATTAAAAAGCTGGGACTAAATGCTATTTATATCAATCCTGTTTTTGCAGCAGGAGAGTATCATAAATACGATCTGATAGATTATTTTCATATTGATCCGTGTTTCGGAACAAATGAAGATTTTAAGGAGCTGGTGGAGACTTTTCATGCAAATGGGATTAAAGTAATAATAGATGGCGTATTTAATCATTGCGGATGGAAGTTCTTTGCATTTGAAGATGTAGTCCAGAAGGGACAACAGTCTGCCTATAAAGACTGGTTCTATGGATTGCAGTTCCCGGTTATCCGTCCTGACAATGGCGAGGATTATCCTAATTATGAATGTTTTGGGTATGAGAGATTAATGCCAAAGCTTAATACTGCTAATTTGCAGGTTCAGGAGTATTTCTGCAAAGTTGGAAGATACTGGGTGGAAGAATTTCATACAGACGGATGGAGACTGGATGTTGCCAGTGAGGTAAATGATGGATTCTGGAGAAAATTTCATGAAGAAGTAAAAGCAGTAAATCCGGAAGCAATACTGATCGGTGAGGTATGGGAAAGCGCTAATCACTGGCTGGATGGAACAATCTTTGATTCCGCAATGAATTATGATTTCAGAAAGCATTGTAAACGCTTCTTTGCAGAAGGTTCTGTTGATGCTGCGGAGTTTGACGGACGGGTAACAGACATGAGAATGCGTTACCGCAAACAGACGGTATATGCACAGCTGAACATTCTTGACAGCCATGATGTAAGCCGTTTCCTTTCAGTATGTGGGGAAGACAGAAAAAAATATAAGCTGGCTATTGTTTTTCAAATGTGTTTTCCTGGAATACCTTCAGTATTTTATGGAGATGAACTTGGTGTTACGGGAATCAGGGAAGAAGAATATCGTCAACCTATGCCTTGGGGCAGGCAGGATGAATTGTATGCTTTTTTTGAACAGGCAATCAGAATGCGTAAACAGCAAAAGGCGTTGACACAGGGCGATTACCATACTTTGAATGCTGTGGCAGGCAGCAGATTCTATGGATTTGAAAGGACATATGAGAAACAACGTGTTATGATATTTTTAAATATGGAAGAAGCAAAAATGACCTGTTCGATACCTGAAAATGCAGAAATATTAATGCAGGAAGGGTGGAAGGATAATATACTTGATCCATATGGATATGTAGTAGCGCTGGTTCAGGAATAAAGCAGTAGAAAAGAGGTATGATATGGCAGTGACAATTAAGGATGTAGCACGGGCTGCACAGACTTCAACAGCAACAGTTTCAAAAGTTATGAATGGCTCATATTCCATATCTGAAGAAACTGCCCTGCGTGTGAAAAAGGCAATGGAAGAGCTGCATTATCTGCCAAATCAGAGAGCGAGAAATTTTGCCAATCAGTCAACTAAGACCGTTATTTTTGTAACAAGTCTTGGAATGAATATGGGTTTTTCCAATCCCCACATGTTTGAAATTATGTGTGGATTGGAAAACACATTGACAGACAAAGGATATTCCCTGATCGTAAAAAGTGTTCAACCACAAAAAGTATGTGAGTTTATCAGACAGGCTTATGAAATGCAGCAGGCAGATGGCTTTGTAATTCATGCTTCTGTATTATCAAAAGAACTGGATGAGTTGATTTATGAATTGTCTATTCCACATTTGGTTATTGGTAATCCTAACTTTACCAGCCATTTTTGCTGGATTGATGTCGATAATCGTCTGGCAGGTGAATTAGCAGCAAAGCATCTGCTAGAAAAAGGATATCAGTCATTGGCTTTTGTCGGAGGTACTACAGAAGATCAGATATCTATGCACAGACTGGATGGAGTATTATCTATTTTAAATGAACATGATGTAATTTTGCCTAAAGGCTATGTGTTACATGGGGAATCTGAATGTGATGCAGCATATCGAATGATGGAGAGTATACTGGCAATGGAGAATCAGCCAGATGCTATTATATGTGCAAATAATTATATTGCTTATGGCTGTGTAACTGCTTTGCATGATCACCATATACCAATACCTGAGAAAATGGCGGTTATTACGTTTGATGATTTTCCTTTTTCTCAGATATTGAAGCCAAGACTTACGGTAGTAAATATAGATGTATTTGGAATGGGAGTGCAGGCTGGTAAGTATGTCATCCAGAAAATCAGGAAGAATAATCTGTATTTGCAATCGTATATCACATTACCTTCTATTATAGAGCGGGAATCAACATGAGTTTAAAAAGAGCAATTAGGATCATTCTGA
>ULWY01035325.1_pt1 | contig 11423 bp, 5 predicted proteins | sample 1960761 | NCBI WGS metagenome assembly ULWY01 (sample SAMEA4835824, study PRJEB28245) | human gut metagenome | biome: gut microbiome; material: fecal sample | place: Denmark | collected 2008
TGCGATGGTCATCGGTCTGGGGCAGGGATTCCAGCCGCTCTGCGGATTCTGCTACGGCGCCAAACTCTATGGGCGTGTAAAGGAAGCCTTCTTTTTCTGCATTAAATGCGGCACGGTTTTCCTCAGCGTCTGTGCCCTTCTCGGCTTCATCTTCTCAACTTCCATCATCAGCATCTTCCGCGATGATGCAGCGGTTGTAGCCGTAGGTTCGGTGGCTTTGCGATGGCAGGTGCTCAGTTTTCCGCTCGTAGCCAGCATCGTGCTCACCAACATGCTGATGCAGACCATCCGTAAACCGGTGAGAGCCAACATCGTAGCGGCAGCACGAAGCGGACTTTTCTTCATTCCGCTCATCTTCATCCTCCCCTATTTCTTCGGACTGCTGGGCGTGGAGATGTGTCAGATGTGGGCAGATTGCTGCTCGTTTGCCGTTGCGGTTCCGATAGCCTGGAGCGCTTTCAGGGATATGAGAAGAGAGCAGATGGAACTTGGGTAAAGCCACTAGAAGATAAGAAGATACTAGAAGATAAGAGAAAATACTTGAGATAAGAGAAATGGAGAAGACTTATTACATAGGCCTGGACGTTGGCTCTACGACAGCCAAGATAGCCGTTATCGACAGCGATAACCAGGTAATTTACTCAAAATACGAACGCCACAACGCCCGTGTCAACGAACTTGTGTCGCAATATTTCGATGAGATTTTAGCCCTTACCGGCGATGCAGAGGCAAGAATCTGCGTAACGGGAAGCGTAGGAATGGCTACTGCCGAACAGCTCCAGGCGGAGTTTGTACAGGAGGTGGTGGCTGCATCAGTCTATGCCCGTACTGCCCATCCTGAGGCGAAGGCGCTCATCGATATTGGTGGCGAGGATGCGAAGGTTATCTTCTTCAAGAAAAACGGAAATATGGAACTGCGCATGAACGGCAACTGTGCCGGCGGAACGGGCGCTTTCATCGACCAGATGAGTGTGCTGATGGGCGTAGAGAACCAGAAGATGAGCGAGTTGGCGATGAAGGCAGAGCACGTTTATCCGATGGCTGCCCGCTGCGGCGTGTTCGCCAAGACCGACATCCAGAACCTGATGGCACGCAATCTGCCCGAAGCAGATATTGCAGCCAGCATCTTCCATTCCATCGCCGTACAGACGGTGGTAACGCTTTCTCACGGCATCAGCTTCGAGGCTCCTATCCTGCTCTGCGGCGGTCCGCTGACCTTTCTTCCGGCTCTCCGCAAGGCTTTCTGCGATTATCTCCATCTCTCACCAAACGATTTCATCGTATCAGAAAACAGCAATCTCATTCCGGCTCTGGGCTGTGCTTACCGGGCTAAATCGGCAGATTCTGCAGCCTCAGTATCTGTTCTCAGAAGCCGGATGAAAAAAGAAATACAAACGGAATGGACCAGCAGTCTGCTGCCTCTGTTCAAAAACGAGAAAGAGCACCAGGAATGGCTCAAATCAAAGGCGAAATTCGCTACCGAAACCCAACCGCTGAATAAAGGAAAACAGCAGATTGTGATTGGTATTGACTCGGGCTCTACTACGACGAAGATTGTTGCGGTAAGGGTGAATGCGGAGACGCCTACGGGAGATATTGTCTTTACAAATTACCGCCTGAATCTGGGAAATCCGATCAAGGCGGTAGCGGATGGACTGAACGCCCTGAAGCAGGAAGCTGCATTGCGAGGCGCTGAACTGGAAATCGTAGGCTCCTGCTCTACAGGCTACGGCGAAGAACTTATCAAGGCGGCTTTCGGGCTCGACAGCGGCATTATCGAAACAATGGCGCACGAAAGAGCGGCTGCATCACTCATGCCCGACGTGAGTTTTATCCTGGACATCGGCGGACAGGACATGAAGGCTATCTTCGTGGAGAAAGGGGCTGTGGTGCGCATGGAACTCAACGAGGCGTGCAGTTCGGGCTGCGGAACATTCATCCAGACCTTTGCCAACAATATGGGTTATTCTGTAGGCGATTTTGCCCACCTCGCCTGCCAGTCGAAGGCTCCCTGCGACCTGGGAACCCGCTGCACCGTCTTCATGAACTCGAAGGTGAAGCAGGTGCTCAGAGAGGGCGCATCTGTAGCTGATATTTCTGCCGGAATCTCTTATTCGGTCATCAAGAACTGTCTTTATAAGGTATTGAAACTCCATGGTAATGAGAACCTTGGAGGCAAAATCGTTGTGCAGGGAGGTACGATGAGAAACGATGCGGTGGTAAGAGCATTTGAGTTGCTCACCCATACCGAAGTGGCACGAAGCAACATGCCGGAACTGATGGGCGCCTACGGTTGTGCCCTTCATGCGGCGGCAGATTACAAGCATCGCACATCTGCAGAAGACGAGCACCCTGCCTCATCAAGATCCATCGATGATCTCCAGAATCTGGCTCATTTTGAAACCAAACAACTGCAATGCAAAGGCTGCGAAAACCATTGTTATGTTTCCCGCTACACCTTTGCCGGCGGCAACCGATTCTACTCCGGAAACAAGTGTGAGCGTGTGTTTAACAACAAGGGAGCAAACGGGATAAAAGGCAAAAACATCTACGAATACAAATATAGTTTACTATTTGATAAAGAAGAAGTTAACCCACTTGAAGTTGCAAAACACAACGTCAAAGTAGGCATTCCTCGCATCCTCAACATGTACGAGGAATATCCGTTCTGGAATGCGCTGCTCCGGGCAGCAGGATTGGGCGTGATTCTCTCTTCCGATTCCACTTTCAGCCAGTATGAAGGAGCCTTGAATACGGTGATGAGCGACAATATCTGCTTCCCGGCTAAACTGGCTCACAGTCATCTGAAGGAACTCAACGAGAACCCGAAAGTAGACCGCATCCTCATGCCATACGTGGTTTATGAACATAATGACGACCCGAAGAATACGCTGAACAGTTTCAACTGTCCGGTCGTTTCGGGCTACAGCGATGTCATCAAGTCGGTCATCAATCTGAAGAAACCGATCGATACGCCCGTCATCAACTTTGCCCAGCCTAAGGCGCTGGAAAAGCAGATTACCGATTATCTCAAGCAACTGGGAGTAAGCAAGAAGACTGCCCGTAAAGCACTGAGAGAGGCCCTCTATGCTCAGGCAGTATATGCAGCTGAGATTAAGAAACAGGGCTGGGAGATTCTGAAGTCAAACAAGGGACTTACGATTCTGCTGGCGGGCCGTCCTTATCATACAGACCCGCTGATTCAGCACAAGCTGAGCGAGATGATAGCCAATCTGGGAGTCAACGTCATCAGCGAAGACATCGCCCGGGGTAATCTCTTTGCAGATTTCAAAGACTTCAATTTGGAGGATCTGGCGGCAGAAAGAAATGAGGCAGCATTAGCCAGCCAGGACAACAACGAAGCATACAACTGTCAGCCAGAGACTTATCTCGTGAAGCAATGGGCGTATATGAACCGCATTCTGAAGGCAGCGCAATGGGCTGCAGAACAGGGCGATGAGGTTCATTTCGTCCAGATGACCAGCTTCGGCTGCGGTCCTGACAGTTTTATCCAGGACGAGATTCGCGACATCATGAAGCGCCACAACAAGCCTTTCACGCTGTTGAAGATAGATGATGTGAGCAATATCGGCTCACTGAAACTCCGTGTCCGCTCGCTCATAGAAAGCCTGAAGGGAGTAAAGGAAGTGAAGAGTGAAGAACGAAGAGTGAAGAAACAATGTTCGGCGGCCGAAGGGAAAGCCAATTCAACACTCAACACTCAACATTTACAACAGACCAAGGTATTCACCAAGCAGGACATTCATCGCAAGATTCTCGCTCCTTTCATGACCGAATACCTCACCCCTATCATTCCGCCTATCCTGAAACTGATAGGCTATGATGTTGAGGTTCTTCCGATGAGCAATGAGGTAAGCGCCGAACTCGGCTTGAAGTTTGCCAACAACGAAGTCTGCTATCCGGCAACACTCATCGTCGGCGACATCATCAAAGCCTTGAAATCAGGCAGATACGACCTGAACAATACAGCAGTAGTGATGAGTCAGACGGGCGGCCAGTGTCGCGCAACCAACTACGCCGGTCTCATCAAGCGTGCGATGATTTCCAATGGATTCCAGGACATTCCGCTGCTCACACTCGGTGTAACAGCCTCAACAGGCGAAGCATCAGGCTCAACAGACGACAAGCAAGACTATAACGAGCAGGACGGTTTCAATGTGCCTTGGCTGAAATACAGTCAGATTATCGTTACCGCCATTTTCTATGGCGATGCAATCAACGAGATGTACAATGCCTGCATCGTAAGAGAGCGTAAACCGGGCATTGCCAGAGAGTTGCGCGATAAATACATGCAGCTGATAGACGGACCTATCGCCCAGAATTCAGCCAAAGAACTCATCCGACTCCTGGAACAGGCAGCCGAAGAATTCAACCAGTTAACCCTCGACAGAGAACTGCCGAAGGTAGGAATCGTAGGCGAAATCTTCCTGAAGTTCAATCCTTTCGCCCACCAGTTCCTGGAGCAGAACATCATCTCGCGCGGCATAGAGGTGGTTCCGCCTCTGCTTGCTCCTTTCTTCCTGCAGGAATTTGTGAACGTGGAGATACAGAAACACATGCGGCTGAGTTGCACCAAAGTGCCCGATTTCATCATCAAGGGCGCTTATCAGGCGCTGATAGGCAGAAGATTGCGCCAGGTAAACAAGGCAGCCGGCAAGTTCCGCTACTTCCGTCCGTTCACCAATATCTATGATGATGCGAAGGACGTACAGGGACTGGTTTCGCTCGCAGCCCAGTTTGGCGAAGGCTGGCTTCTGCCTGCCGACATCGTAGGTTACATCCGTGATGGCGTGAACAACATCATCTCGCTCCAGCCTTTCGGTTGCATCGCTAACCACGTGATTTCCAAGGGCATTGAGAAACGTCTCCACGACCGTTTCCCAATGCTCAACCTCGTATCGCTCGACTTCGATTCCGGTGTTTCAGAGGTAAACGTCACCAACCGACTGCTCCTCTTCCTGGACAGCATCGCAAAATAAGACAAGCCAGACCCATGTACGGCAAAACACCGTATATGGGTCTTTCCGTCTTTCATCCCTCAAAAAATCACTCTAAAAAATACAAAAAACCGTAGCTATTTCTTTGTCATTCAAGAAAATAATCGTATCTTTGCACTCAAATTTTATTGAGACATTAAGAAAATGAGTAAAGATACATTAACTCATCAGCTGACAGAGACCATCGAGGAGCTTTCGAGCGCCGAATCTTTGAAAGGTCTCTTCCATCAGCATCGAGACGGGAATCCACTTCCTTCGGGCAAGGCGCTCGAAGAAATCATCAGTTTGTCCCGTTCTATCCTCTTTCCGGGATATTTCGGCAATTCTTCGGTAAATATCTCAACCATCAAATATCATATTGGAGTAAGAGTAGAGAAACTCTATGAGATGCTGTCAGAGCAGATTCTCGCCGGTCTCTGCTTCGCCAACGACTGTGAAACGGAAACCCAGGCTGAACTGCAGCACCAGCGTGCCAAGGCAGGCGTGATTGCAGCCAAGGCAATCATGGAATTCCCGAGACTGCGCAAGATTCTGGCTACTGATGTAGAGGCTGCCTACGAGGGCGACCCGGCTGCCATGAGCCACGGAGAAATCATCTCCTGCTACCCGGTCATCAAGGCGATTACCAACTACCGCATCGCTCACGTGCTGCACGAACTGGGAGTGCCGCTCATTCCGAGAATGATGACCGAACTGGCGCATTCGGAAACCGGTATTGATATCAACCCGGAGGCTACCATCGGCAAGCACTTCACCATCGACCACGGTACGGGTGTGGTGATTGGAGCTACCTGCATCATCGGCGACAATGTGAAACTCTACCAGGGTGTAACCCTCGGAGCCAAGAGTTTCCCTCTCGATAAGGACGGCAATCCTATCAAGGGAATCCCTCGCCACCCTATCCTCGAAAATGATGTCATCGTCTACGCCAATGCCACCATCCTCGGTCGCATCACCATCGGAGAAGGCTGCGTAGTGGGAGCCAACGTATGGGTTACCAAGGATATGAAACCGAAAACAAAGAAATATAAAAAAGAAAAACAAAGTTTATTAGATATAGAATTCAATAATGGAACAGGAATTTGAACTCATTGCCAAGACCTTCATGGGCCTCGAGCCTGTCTTGGCTGAAGAGCTCACCCAGTTGGGTGCCAATAATGTACAGATCGGTCGCCGCATGGTGTCTTTCACAGGCGACAAGGAAATGATGTATCGTGCTAACTTCCAGTTGCACACAGCCATCCGTATCTTAAAGCCTATCAAGCACTTCAAGGCTAGAAGCGCTGAAGAGGTGTATGATCAGATTCAGAAGATCAAGTGGGATGACATCTTAGATGTGAAGAAGACTTTCTCGGTTGACTCAGTAGTCTACTCAGAGGAGTTCCGCAACTCACGCTTCGTAACCTACAAGGTAAAGGATGCGATTGTTGACTGGTTCCGCGAGAAGCAGGGTACACGTCCAAATATCAGCGTATCTAACCCGGATATCCGCCTCAACATCCACATTGCAGAAGACAATGCAACATTGAGTCTCGATTCGAGTGGTGAGAGTCTGCACCGCCGTGGCTACCGCCAGGAGCAGGTAGAGGCTCCTCTGAACGAGGTTCTCGCTGCAGGTATGATTCTGATGACCGGATGGAAGGGCGAATGCGATTTCATCGACCCGATGTGTGGTTCAGGTACCATCGCCATCGAAGCTGCCCTCATCGCCCGAAACATCTCTCCAGGTGTATTCCGCAAGGAGTTTGCCTTCGAGAAGTGGAACGATTTCGACCAGGATCTCTTCGATACGATTTATAACGACGACTCTCAGGAGCGCGAGTTCGAGCACCATATCTATGGTTACGATGTTGACATGAAGGCTGTCAATACAGCTAATCTCAACGTTCGTGCTGCCGGTCTCAGCAAGGACATCACCATCTCACAGGCTGATTTCAAGGACTTCACCCAGCCAGCAGAGAAGAGCATCATCGTGATGAACCCTCCATACGGTGAGCGCATCTCTACCCCTAACCTCCTGAACACCTACAAGATGATAGGTGAGCGCTTCAAGAAGGCTTTTGCCGGCAATGAGGCTTGGGTATTGAGCTACCGCGAGGAGTGCTTCGAGCAGATTGGTCTGAAACCATCTATCAAGATTCCTGTATTCAACGGAAGCTTGGAGTGCGAATTCCGCAAGTATGTGATGTTCGACGGCAAGATGAAGGACTTCCGTTCTGAAGGCGGTATTGTGAAGACAGAGCGCGAGAAGAGCGAGATGGCTCAGAAGCACCGTTTCAAGAAGGAGCGTGAATTCAAGAAGCGTGTAAGCGAGGAGACTGAAAACGAGGAGGACGATATCCGTTCTTTCAAGTTCCATACTCACCGTCTGGAAGACTTCGAGAAGAAGCGTGCTGAGTTCCATAAGGGCGGTCGTTCACGTATCGGTGGCGGTCGACGCAATGATGACGACGATGACAAACGTGGAAGCCGCAGCTTCAAGGGCGACCGCAAGGGTGGCCGTGACTTCGGTGGCAAGCGCGACGGAAAGCGTTTCGAGAAAGGCGACAAGCGTGGTGGCTTCAAGGGCGACAAACGTGGTGGCCGTGATTTCGGAGGCAAGAAGAACTTCAGCGTTGACTTCGACGACGAGGATTAAAGAGACATACTACCCATACGTCGTGTTTCACGACGCATGGGTGTTAAACCCGATAAAGTAAAGAAAATAATGAATCTGAAGAATTCAATTTATAAATTATCTTTTGCTGCTATGATTATGATGGCTATGAATGCAACCGACTTACAGGCTCAGGGCGTGGTTCCTGCTCAGAAAGGCGAGAAAACCTTTACATTGGAAGACCTGAACTTCGGCGGCAACAACTATCGTAACATGGTAGCTAAGAACCGCTGGTGCACCTGGTGGGGCAATGAACTCGTTCGCCAGGATGTGGATGCCTGCTATCTCGTCAACAAGACGACAGGCAAGGAGACCAGACTCTTCGGCATCAATGACATCAACCAGTGGATTGCTCCTACCAAAGACATCAAGGTAAGAGCCCTCTACAATGCTCTCTTCCCTTTTGCAGGCAAGAGCATCGTGATGGTAAGCAACGGCAGCAAGACTTATACCGTAGACTTCAAGAAGCATAAGCTGCTGAGCGAGATGGATTTTGCTGACGGCGAGAACCTCCTGGAGGCTAACGCCCAGCAGAACGCCTTCGCCTATCTGAAGGGCAGCAACCTCTATGTGCGTACCTTCGATGTAACCAGCAACGCCCTGACAAAAGAGAAGAAATCTCACGATTTCCAGCTCTCAAAGGATGGAAGCCGCGAAATTGTTTATGGACAGAGTGTTCACCGCGATGAGTTCGGTATCAGCAAGGGAACCTTCTGGAGTCCGAACGGCGAACTGCTCGCCTTCTATCGTATGGACCAGAGTATGGTAACCGACTATCCGCAGGTCGACATCCCGGAAATCGGTTTCAATCATCCTGAAACACAGAGTTGCATTGCTACTCCTGCACCAGACAAGTATCCGATGACAGGCGAGACATCACACAAGGTAACCGTAGGCGTGTTCGACTGCATGACCGGCAAGACCGTCTATCTGAAGGCTGGCGATCCAACCGACCGCTATTTTACCAACATCGCATGGAGTCCGGACAGCAAGACCATCTATATGTTCGAACTGAACCGCGACCAGAACGACTGCCGTCTGACTGCCTACAATGCAGAAACCGGCGAGAAGACAGGCGAACTCTATCGCGAGACCGATGAGAAATACGTGGAGCCTTGCCACCCTATCCAGTTCCTGCCTTGGGACAGCAGCAGTTTCATCATGCAGAGCCGCAAGGATGGCTACAACCACCTCTATCTCTGCACCCTGGGCAAGCACGGAAGCCGCATGGCCAGCAACACAGAATCGCTCGAAATCAAGCAGTTGACTTCCGGCAAATGGGAAGTAATGGAAGTGCTCGGTTTCAACAGCAAGCGCAAGAGTATCATCATCGCATCCAACGAGAAGTCGCCTATCCAGAGAAACATCTTTGCCGTAGATACAAAAACCGGCAAGCGTACGCTGGTAGATGATTGCGGCAAGGGATGGCACAGCGCTACTTTGAGCGAGAACGGACAGTATGTCTTCGACAACTACTCTACTCCTACCGTGCCTCGCAAGATAGCTCTTGTGAACACCGAGAACGGCAAGCGCACCGCTTACTTCACTGCCGAGAACCCTTGGAAGGGCTACAATGTGCCTGAGTACAGCTGCGGTTCCATCAAGGCTGCCGATGGCGAAACTGACCTCTACTGGAGAATGGTGAAGCCGGTAAACTTCGATCCAAACAAGAAGTATCCTACCATTATATATGTATATGGTGGACCTCATGCCCACAACGTAGATGCCCGCTGGAACTACTCTAGCCGTGGTTGGGAAACCTACATGGCAGAAAAGGGCTATCTGCTCTTCATCCTCGACAACCGTGGAAGCGAGAACCGTGGCAAGGCTTTCGAGCAGGCTACCTTCCGCCAGCTCGGACAGATTGAGATGCAAGACCAGATGAAGGGTGTGGAATATCTGAAGACGCTTCCTTACGTAGATGCTGACAAGATTGGCGTTCACGGCTGGAGCTTCGGCGGATTCATGACCATCTCACTGATGACCAACCACCCTGATGTGTTCAAGGTAGGCGTAGCAGGCGGTCCGGTAATCGACTGGCACTGGTACGAGGTGATGTATGGCGAGCGCTATATGGACACCCCACAGACCAACCCAGAAGGTTACAAGAAGACCTCTCTGCTCTATCAGGCAAAGAACCTGAAGGGCAAGCTGCAGATTATCCAGGGCTTGAACGATGTGACCGTAGTGCCACAGCACTGCCTCACCTTCCTCAAGGCTTGCATCGCAGCAGGCACCCAGCCAGACTTCTTCGTCTATCCTGGCGAGCCTCACAACATGAGAGGTCATCAGAGCACTCATCTGCATGAGCGCATCAGCAATTATTTCTTCGATTATCTCAAGTAAATATCTAGGAGTAAACATCCCCCGAAAAAGGGGAGTTTACTTCTACATCAAATAACAAACAATAACTTACAGCAAATGAAAATTTTATTGTTAGGAGGCGGTGGCCGCGAGCACGCCTTAGCATGGAAAATCGCTCAGAGCGAGAAGTGTGAGAAACTCTTCATCGCTCCTGGTAATGCCGGTACACAGAATGTCGGCGAGAACGTAGATATCAAGGCAGACGACTTTGAGGCGCTCAAGAACTTCACAGTAGAAAATGGCGTTGATATGGTGGTAGTTGGTCCGGAAGACCCATTGGTAAAGGGTGTTTACGATGACTTCAAGAACGATCCTCGCACCCAGAACATCCCTGTCATCGGTCCATCAAAGGCTGGCGCCGTATTGGAAGGCAGCAAGGACTTCGCCAAGAAGTTCATGAAGCGCCACAACATCCCTACTGCCCAGTATGAGACTTTCGACGGCGAGCACGTAGAGGAAGGCTTGAAATTCCTGGAGACACTGAAGGCTCCTTATGTATTGAAGGCTGACGGTTTGTGCGCCGGTAAGGGCGTTCTCATCCTCCCTACCCTGGAAGAGGCTAAGAAAGAGTTCAAGGAGATGCTCGGCGGTATGTTCGGCAACGCTTCTGCACGCGTAGTCATCGAGGAATTCCTCAGCGGCATTGAGTGCTCTGTATTCGTATTGACCGACGGCAAGAACTACAAGATTCTGCCTGAGGCTAAGGATTACAAGCGCATCGGCGAGCACGATACCGGTCTGAACACCGGCGGTATGGGTAGCGTTACCCCTGTACCATTCGCTACCAAGGAGTGGATGCAGAAGGTTGACGAGCGCATCATCCGTCCTACCGTAGAGGGACTTGCTGAGGAGAACATCGACTATAAGGGATTCATCTTCTTCGGTCTGATCAACGTTGAAGGCGAGCCTATGGTCATCGAGTACAACTGCCGTATGGGTGATCCAGAGACTGAGAGCGTGATGCTCCGTCTGAAGAGCGACATCGTGGATCTCTTCGAAGGTGTAGCAGCAGGCGATTTGGACAAGCGCAGCATCGAGTTTGATGAGCGTGCTGCAGTCTGCGTGATGCTCGTAAGCGGCGGTTATCCTGAGGCTTACAAGAAGGGTTATCCTATCCAGGGCATCGACGATGTAGAAGGTTCGGTAGTATTCCACTCCGGTACAGCCATGAAGGATGGTCAGGTAGTAACCAACGGTGGTCGTGTCATCTGCGTAAGCAGCTACGGCAAGGACAAGGAAGAAGCCTTGAAGAAGAGCTTTGCTGAGGCACAGAAGATCCAGTTCACCGACAAGTACTTCCGTTCTGATATCGGACAGGACCTTTAGTTTTTTAATGTTGAATTAGATGTTAAGAAAGAAAACTTTTCAAAATAAAGTAGCGGCTA
>ULWY01095654.1_pt1 | contig 11385 bp, 12 predicted proteins | sample 1960761 | NCBI WGS metagenome assembly ULWY01 (sample SAMEA4835824, study PRJEB28245) | human gut metagenome | biome: gut microbiome; material: fecal sample | place: Denmark | collected 2008
AAATATGCAAGATTTATGGCTTTAATACCATTTGTTAAATAGAGAGAAATCTCTATTTTTGTTTTGAATAAATCTTACTAGATAGTTGCGAATTATATTGTTGGTATGGTATAATATAAGTTACTTAAAGGAGGTCTTTTATGAAAGTAATTTTATTAAGTGATGTAAAGGGAAAAGGCAAAAAAGATAGTGTAATTAATGTAAGTGATGGTTATGCAAATAATTATTTAATTAAAAATAATTTGGCTGTTCCTTATACAAAAAGAAGTAGTGAAATTTTAAATGAGGAATTAGATGAAAGACAAAAAAATGAAGATGCTTTAGTGGCTAGTCTTAATGAAATAAAGAAAAAGTTAGATGGTAAAACTATAACTTTTAAAGTTAAAACTGGGGTATCTGATAAGGTATTTGGTACAATTTCTAATAAACAAATTTCTGAAAAATTAAAGGAAATGGGATATAAAATAGATAAAAAATGTATTAAAAGTGATATAGCAATAAGTAGTTTAGGAGTTACTAAAGTAGTTGTTGAGCTTCATAAGAAAGTTAAGTTTGACTTAAATGTTGAATTAGTTAAATAGGGAGGTTTTATGGCAAGAAGTATGCCTCAGAATCAAGAAGCAGAAATGAGTGTTTTGGGAGTTGCTTTTTTAAATAATAATGAAGTAAGTAAAATTGTTGAAGAAGTAACTAGTGATATGTTTTTTGATGAGAGAAATAGAAATATATTTAATGCAATAAAAAGCTTACATGAGAGTAAGACTCCGATTGATATAACGACATTAAAAAATGAACTTGATAAAGATAAGAAATTTAATTCTGTGGGACTTGATTATATTACAGAAGTAATAGATAGTGTAGTAACAAGTGCTAATTTAGATTTTTATATTAAAATTATTAAAGATTATGCAATTAGAAGAAATTTAATAGATACTGCGAGTGATATAATAACTAAAACATATGATGAAGAAGATGTTAATAGTTTGCTTGATAGTGCTGAAAAAAATATATTAAATGTTGTAAGAGCTAGAAGTGTTGGAGATTTTGTTCCGATTAGTGAAATTTTAAGAAGGGCTCAAGCAAAATTAGAAGAGTTAGCAAAAAATAAAAGAAGTATAACTGGTATTGAAACTGGTTTTCCTGATTTTGATAAAATAACAACTGGGTTACAAGGTGGAGAAATGATTATTTTGGCTGCTCGTCCAGGGATGGGGAAAACTGCACTTGCTTTAAATATGGCTTCGTATGCTGCGACACATACAAAAAAAGCTGTTGCTATATTTAACTTGGAAATGTCAGCAGAAATGCTTATTAATCGTATGATTTCTTCAATTGGACAAATTGATGCTTATAAACTTCAAACAGGTAATATGCAAGAAAAAGATTGGAAAAGATATAATGAAGCTTTATCTCAACTTGCTGATACTAATATATATATTGAAGATAATGCTGGAGTTACTGCTCAAGAAATACGTGCTAAATGTCGAAGACTTGCTAATAGTGAATCGGGTTTGGGATTAGTTGTAATCGATTATTTGCAACTTGTAAGTAGTGGTTCAAGAAGAGTAGAATCACGTCAAGTGGAAGTATCAGAAATATCAAGATCACTTAAAACAATGGCTTTAGAGCTTGGAGTTCCCGTTATTGCATTATCACAATTATCAAGAAGTGCAGAAAAAAGAGAAAGTAATCAACCAATGCTTGCAGATTTGCGTGAATCTGGATCTTTGGAACAAGATGCTGATATGGTTTTATTTATAAACCGTAAAGACTATTATGAAAAAGCTAAAGATTTTAATCAAAAAATCGTTCCTGCAGAATTAATAATTGCAAAACATAGAAAAGGAGGATTAGGAACAGTTAACCTATTATTTGAACTTAATATGAGTAGTTTTAAGAGTCAATTAAAGGCTGCTGGAGATGAAAATGAGTAATAAAAGTAAAGTTATAACTGCTATATTATCAATATTAATTATAGTTTTATATTTTGTTAATGAAAAAAATGATTATAAATTTGATGAAGCAAAAAAGGCTTATCAGATTTATTTGGATGGTAAAGAAGTTGGGCTAATAAAAGATAAAAATGAATTATATAATTTAATAAATAAAGAACAACAAAATATAAAAGATCAATATAATGTTAGTAATGTTTACCCACCGGATGGTTTAGATATAGTAGAAACGGAAACGTTTAATGATAATTATATGGGGGTAGAAGAGATATATCAAAAAATTGAAAATGCAGATGATTTTACTATAAAAGGTTATATAATCACAATCAAAAGCGATGATAAGGAAAAAGATAATATCGTTATAAATGTATTAGATAAAAAAGTATTTGAAGATTCCTTAAAAAAATATGTTTTATCGTTTGTTACGGAAGAACAATTAGATAACTATAATAGTGGACATAGAAGTATTAATGATATTGGTTCTGTTATTGAGAATATGTATTTTAATGAGGCTATAACTATTAAAGAAGGCTATGTTAGTGTTAAAAATAAAATATATACTGATTCTGAATCGTTGAGTCAATATTTATTATTTGGTCCAGATGTTAAAATGGATACATATGTTGTTAATTCAGGCGATAGTATCGCTAGTATAAGTGAAGATAATAAAATGAACCCACAAGAATTTTTAATAGCTAATCCTAAATATAAAAGTGAAGATGCTATGCTTGCAGTGGGTAGTGTTGTTAATATTACAATTATTAATCCAGTTATTACTTTAACATATAGTGTATATGAAATTAGTGAAAATATTACTCCGTATACAACAGCAGATCCGATTGTTGATAATACAAAGGAACCTAGTTATAAAGAACCAACGAGACCTGGTGTTAATGGTATTACTTTAGTTCATAGTAGTTATGAAGTTATTAATGGCGAACGTTCAACTGGTGTAGAAATTAAAGATCGTAAAGTTATAAGAGAAATGGTTCAAGAACAATATACGATAGGTAGAAGAAGTGGAGGATCTTATTATCCAACTTCATCTGGATGGGGTTATCCTACAGAATATCCATATGTTATTACTAGTCCATTTCAATGGCGATGGGGAAAACACCACGATGGAATTGATATTTCAGGTACAGGTTATAGATCTAGAGTATTTGCAGTTGCTGCAGGTACTGTAGTGGAAGTAGGTTATAGAAATTTGGATGGAAATTATGTTATTATAGAGCATGGAAATAATATATTTACACAATATGCTCACATGTATCAAGCTTTAGTTTCAGAAGGACAAACAGTTAGAAAAGGAGATCAAATCGGAGAAATGGGAAATACAGGTTATGTTGTGCCTGCTCCGAGTAGAAATAATCCAACTGCTGGTACTCACCTTCATTTTGGTGTTTCTATTGGTTGGCCATATCATGGTAGTTACGTATTCCAAAATCCAACGAGGTATATAAGATTCTAATGAAAGTAGTAGTATTATCGAGTGGTTCTAAAGGAAATGTAACTTATTTAGAAACGGAAAATAAAAAGTTTTTGCTTGATGCAGGAAGAAATTATAAATATATTAATGAAAGTTTAAAAAATATTGGAATAGATGTAAAATCAATAGATTATGTTGTTATTACACATAATCATAAAGATCACGTATCGGCATTAAAAACTCTTTTGGATAAAACTGGTGCTGCTTTAATAGTAAGTGAGAAAATGTTTTATTCGATTCCTGATATAAGTGATTATAAACATATTATAGTTTTGGAAGATACATTGGATTTAGAGGGTGTACATATTACATCCTTTAAGTCAAGTCATGATGCCCCAGATTCTAGGAATTATGTTTTTACAGAAAATGGGAAAAGCGTAGCTTATGTTACAGACACGGGATATGTAAATGCAAAGAATTTTAAATATTTGAAAAATTTAGATGTTTATTTGTTTGAAAGTAATCATGATATTGAACTTTTGATGAATGGACCATATCCTGAATGGTTAAAAAGAAGGGTTTATTCTGATGAGGGTCACTTATCTAACAAAGCAGCTTCATTTTATCTAACTAAATTAATCGGTGATAAGACTAAAAAAATTGTGCTTATCCATTTAAGTGAAACAAATAATTTAGAAAGTATAGCAATGGAAACTATTAATAATACTTTTATGGAGTATGGTATTGATTTTCATGATATAATTTGTGCTAGACAAAATGAAAAAACGGAAGTAATTGAAATATGATAAAGATATTATGTGTTGGTAAAATAAAGGAAAGTTATTTAGATGAACTTATAAACGATTATAAAAAAAGAATAGGAAAGTATATAAAAATTGAAATTATTGAGTTAAAAGATTATCCAGATTATAATAAAGAAATAGATAATTTAGTTAAAAATATTAAATTAAGTGATTATAATATTGGGCTTGATTTAAATGGTAAAATGTATACTAGTACAGCATTTGCTGAAAAAATAGAAAATATACTACCTCAGAATAGTAATATAACATTTATAATCGGAGGTTCTTTAGGTTTAAATGAAGAAGTTAGAAAATATTGTAATGAACTTATTAGTTTTTCAAGTATGACTTTTCCACATGGATTATTTAGAGGCATTTTGCTTGAACAAATATATCGTGCTTGTAAAATAAATAATCATGAAATGTATCATAAGTGAGGTTGTATGAAAGTAAGTGAAGTAAAGACGATGAAAGTAGCTTTAACACATGCTGGCAAATTTCATGCTGATGATGTTTTCGGAGCTGCTTTTTTAAAGATAATAAATCCACATTTAAAAATTATTAGAAGTAATATAGTTCCAGATGATTTTGATGGATTGGTTTTTGATATAGGAATGGGTGAGTTTGATCATCATATGGCGAATAATGAGACTAGAAATAATGGTCAACCTTATGCAGCTTTTGGAAAATTATGGAGAGCTTTTGCAGAAGAATTGTATGGAAAATATATTTATGAAAGTATTGATAAAAAGCTAATTGAAGATTTGGATTTAAGTGATAATACAGGTAGTTATAATGCTTTAGCTATAGCCATTGATGTATTTAATAATAAAGATGTTAGTGATAATGATAAATGTTTTTTTGAAGCTATGAAGTTTGCAAAAAGAATATTAGAAAATATGATTAATAAAGGTAAATGTCATGAAATTGATTTAAAGAAAGTTAAAAAGTGTTATGAAGAATGTGTGGATAAAAGAATAGTTGTTTTAGATGAACCATTATTTTATAAAGATTATTTACCTCAGACTGAAGCTATTTATGTTATATATCCATCAAATAGAGGAGGTTATGCTGCTCAAGGAGTGACAAAAAATAGTAATACAAATGAACTTAAAAAGGATTTTCCGAAATCTTGGGTTTTGGAATTACCTCCGTTTTTAAGGTTTTGTCATTCTTCAAGATTTTTAATAGCATCAGATACTTTTGAAGGAATAATGTATGCTGTAATGGAGGCTTTAAAATGATAGGTAATGATTGGGATGAAAAATTAAAAGTTATTTGGGAAAGTCCCGGATTTAAAAATTTTTATAAAAAAATTATGGATATGTATGAGGTTAAAGAAATTTATCCTCCGAAGGATTATATATTTAATGCTTTAAAACTAACTAGCTATGAAAATACAAAAGTAGTTATTGTTGGACAGGATCCTTATCATGGAAAGGGGGAAGCTCATGGTCTTTCATTTTCTGTTCAAAAAGGAGTTAGAGTACCTCCGTCTTTACAAAATATTTATAAAGAACTAAAAGATGATTTAGGAATACCTCCGAAGGATAATGGGGATTTAACTGGATGGGCTAAACAAGGTGTGCTTTTGTTAAATTCGGTATTAACTGTAGAAAAAGATAAAGCTGCAAGTCATAGAAATTTAGGTTGGGAATTAATGACTGATTATATTATTAAACTTTTTAATTTGAAGGAAGAACCAGTCGTATTTATTTTGTGGGGAAATTTTGCGAAAGAGAAAGCTAAATTAATAACTAATTCACATCATTATATTGTAATGAGTCCACATCCTTCACCTTTTTCTGCTTATTCTGGATTTTTTGGAAGCAAGCCATTTTCTAAAACTAATAAATTTTTAGAAAAAAATGGGCTTGTACCAATTGATTGGTCTAAATAAGATTTAGTTTTTTTCTGAGTCTTTTTCTTTTTGTATTAAAAAATCAATAATTAGAAAATATCTAAATATTGATTTTTTGATGTTATGCTATTTTTATGATGTTAATGTAGGCACTAGTGTCTGATGCTGGCGATATCGTTGCTGTGTTTGTTGCTTCTATAGAAAGTCCTATTTTGTCGTTTGCATTAAAGTTAGCAATGGTACTTCCTACGAAGTCTGTATCTACATTGGCTGGTAGATTTTTGTTGATTGTTGTATTGCTTATAGGGGTTGTATTTTGGTTTAGGGTTATGGTAACATCTGTTGCTGTATTTGTACTACCTGAAAAATAATAATCAATTTTATAAATTCCATTTGTTGGAATTGTTAATTTGTTAGCAGTTTCTTGGGTTACTCCATTTGCTGGACCATTGCTTGCTAGTGGTACATCTTGTGAAACACTAGCTGTTAGTGAAAGTGGTGTTTGTGATGTATCATATTTTCTACCATAAGTGGTTGTTTCAGTTGTGCCAGCGGGTCCGGCAGGTCCTGTAGGCCCAGTAGGTCCAGTTTGTCCTTGAATACCTTGTGGTCCTTGTGGTCCGGCAGGTCCAGTAGGTCCAGTAGGTCCAGTTTGTCCTTGAATACCTTGTGGTCCTTGTGGTCCGGTGGCACCAGCTGGAATGTTAAAGTCTAAGATAGCATTTGATGGAGTACCAGTATTAACAACACTTGCATTTGTGCCTGGGGCCGTCGTAGTTGTAACCCCCACCGTTATGGTTGCACTAGCAGGTCCAGTTGGTCCCGTAGGTCCAGTTGGCCCAAAGCAAGTGTAAGTTATATTGGGATTTTCTTTGTTAAAACAATCTATTAATTGTCTTGCTCTTTTTATATTATTGTTCATTTTTAACTCCTTTCAATAATAGTTTATGAAGTAAATTAGGACATGCTCATGATACTTGTCCATTTTTGAACAAATTATATATTTTTACATATCTTATTATAAATGGGGTGAAACTTATATGGATAAATGTAAAATGATAAGTGATTTACAAAAAAGAAGAAGAGAGTTATTAGAACTTGGTTTGTGTTATAGTGTAATTGGACCAACTGGACCAAAAGGTGAAAAGGGTGATACTGGTTTACAAGGAGAAAGAGGAATACCAGGTCCATCTAGTATTGATGTCGGAATTATAGAAACAGTAGAACCTTTTGAAGATGCTAAAGTAGAAAATGTTGGAACTAATGAAGATGTTATTTTGAATTTTAAAATACCGAGAGGAAAACAAGGAATTGATGGGAAAATAGGACCACAAGGAATACCGGGACCGAAGGGAGAAAAAGGTGACATGGGTCCACAAGGAATTAAAGGCGAAAAGGGAGACCAAGGACCAGCTACTATTCAAATTGGAAATATAGAAACAATAGAACCAAATGAAGAAGCCGAAGTTATAAATTCAGGAACACCTGTTGATGTAATTTTAAATTTTAAAATACCAAAAGGTGAAAAAGGAGATCAAGGAGATATCGGACCAAGAGGAATGCCTGGAGAAATTGGTAGAACAGAACATATTGCTATAGATGAAACAGAAACTTTAGAGCCAGGTGAACTAGCCACTGTAATGGATACTTTTGAAAATTGGGTGCATCATTTAGCATTTTCAATTCCAAAGGGAGAAAAAGGTGATACTGGAGAAAGAGGACCACAAGGACCAGCAGGTCCTCCTGGAACAGAATTTGTATCCTCTTACGGAATTAGGTATTCAATGACTGATACACAACTTAATTTACCACAAGGTACAGATACAATAATTCCACTTCCTGAAAAAGGAACTGCCTTTCTTACCGAATACCCAGATGGTAATTCAATTAAGATAAAAGAAAATGGAGTATATTTAGTATCATATTTATTATGTGGTGCAACAAATGAAGAATGTTCTATAACTATGTCTGTTAGAGCAAATGGTGTATTACAGCCAGCTACAAGTGCAACAAGTGAATTTAGTGCTCAAATGATTAATAGCATTAGTGGAACAACTATTGTGTCATTACAACCAAATGATATTATAACATTAAATGTTAAATCATCTAAAGCAGTTACTATGAAATTTAATGGAAGTACTAATGCAATGTTAAGTGTTACTAAAATTCACTAAGAATAGGAAAATTTCTATTCTTTTTCATTACTTCACTTTTAAATCATAACATAAAGTATTATGAAGGAAGGTGATAATTATTCAAATTATAAATAATAATACTGTTGTTGTTACAACTAGTGATGAATTAAAGCAAGCAGTAAGTGAAGATAATAATTATAACTGTATTTATTTAGGAAGTGATATTACTGCCACAAGTGGTTTTGTTATAAATAGCAATAAAGCAAAATTAATAATTGATGGAACTTATAATAATAAAAAATATACTTATACAAATAATTTGAGTTCAGAAGAAACAGTTATAAAGGCCAGTACAACTAATAAAAGAATCATATTAAAAAATATGAATATAGTATCTTCACATGGTTATGGAGTTGTTTATGTTCCGTCTCATCCTAATTATTCTGATGTGATTGTTGAGTACAATAATGTAAATTTTAAAGGGATAGAACTTTCACAAAATTATTATGGAACAACTAAAATTGTTGATTCTGTTATAGAAGTAAAGGATACCAATAGTGTTTCAGCTCAAAGAGTTTGTGATTCCAATAGAATTATAATAGATGGTGTTTCTACTATAACAAGTGCCTCGAATACCAACACAGTTTTTTTTCTTAATGATGTTATACCATCATCAGTTAAAATTATGCCTAATAGTAGAGTAAATATTTCTACTGATAAAGAATTTATGAATGGGACAAATAGACTTGATTTAATTGTAGGTCATGGAGCAGAATTTCTTTTAACAACTGGTAATGGATTTGCTAAAACAACAACTCATGGTGCGAGAAATGTTATAATAGAAGAAATGTCTAATTTTACATTTATAGAAAAAAGTCATCAAAGAGTACCTATGTGGAATGTATTTGGCAATTTTATAGTTAAAGAAGGTGCAAGCATTTCGGTAATAAATACATATATGAATACACCGTCTGATAATTATAATATATATTTCAAAGGAATAAATCAAAAGTTTATATTAGATAATCCGAAATATGTAAATATTTATACTAAGAATGCAAACATTGTATACACAAATAATCCTGTTGATTTTACATTTAAATTTACAAGAATTAATATGTGGATATATGCCCTTGATTATACTTCTGCTTGCACTTTTGATGATACACCTGCATTTTATTGGTATAAAGAAAACAATTTGGCTGAAATAGTAGGTATACTAAATAAGGATAATACTACTATTACATCACATAATTTTGCGGATACAGAATTAAATTCATTATCGGATATAAATAGTTTTTCGTTTCAAGATAGAAAGATATTAACAATAGGATTAAATAAGATAAATGTCCATCCAATTACAAATTCTAATAATACTATTTCAGGACATACTGTGCCATACGCTAATGTTAAAATAGAATATGATAATAAAAGTTTATTAGCGTCAGCAGATGAAAATGGGTTGTTTGAGGCAAATATAGATTCTGCTATTTCAGATAATACAAGAGTTAAAATAACATCTTGTTTAAATAGCACTTTTACTGAAAGAAAAGTAATAACTCCATTTCTAGGAGAATTAACTTTATTAAAAGCAACAGAAAATATTCCTTTTAATATGATACCATCATCTACTAAACCAATTGTTTTATCCAAAGAAAATGTGACAGTTGTAACTGTTGTTGATAGTAGAATTAATAGTACTAATTGGAAATTATATATATACTATACAAATCCAATGATAGAAAGTACGGGTAAAGTATTAATAGATTCATTATTTTTTAAAAAATTTAATAATGAAGAAATTCTCTTAAAAACAAATCAAAAATTGATATATGAATCAAGTGATAATGGTGGAAATGTAAGTGTTAGTAATATTACATTTTCTGCTGATAAAGGATTATTTCTAAAACCTAGCAAAGATTTATTAGAAGACGAGGATTATTCTACCCTAATTGTTTGGTGTGTTGAGGAATAATGCCTTTACAAGAAATAAAAATGATTCATAAAATATATTGTAATGAGGTGAAATATGACAAATGATTATATTTATATAAAACTTTGCAATAATGTAAATATAAATTCAAGTAATTTAAACGTTAAGCTAATAAATAAATGTAATAAGATTGTTTTTAGTGGAAAAACAGATCGTTTTGGAAAAATAAAAATGCCAATATGTGATAATGAGGTATATAAGTTAATTGTATATTATAATTTAGCAATTTTTAAAATACCCTTAATAGCAAAAAAAGATAAACTTTATTGTATAAATATTAGTAATAATAATGAGAATAATAAAAAACATCTTATTACAATAAGGCTAATTGATAAGTATAATCCAAGTATTATAATTAAAGGGGGGAAAATGATAATATGGCAAGACATACAATCTCAATAACTAATGGAAAGGGAAGTATTGAATTAGTTAATGGAGTATATAACGCTACTGCGGTAGTAGAAGGTTATGAAGCTTCGACTTTGGATCCAAAACAAGTTACTATAATGGAGGGTACAAATGATTATGCTTTTACTATAAGTGCAAAAGGTGTTTTGACACTTCATGTAACAGATACTGGAGATAGAATTACAGGTGTTCAAGTTGTTGGAGCAAAATTTGTAAGAACAGATAGTACTGGTACCATAATTGGAGTAGAGGCAATAACTGATCATGATGGAAATGCAGTGTTTAATAATGTCCCATTTGCTTCATCAGGAAGTACGGAAATATATTATAAGCAGATTACAAGTGATGGAGGACATACATTTGATGATACTGTAAAATCCATTGTTATGACTACATCAACAGAAATTATTGAAATAGCAAATCCGACAGCACCTGTTAGAAATATAATGCTTACTGATGTAAGTTTTCCTAATCTACCTATAAAAGATGGTCAAATAATATTAGAGGATAATCAATAAGAAAAAGAATTGTAATATAGTGTATATCAAAGGTAAATCTGAATTTAAAAGCAGAATTAACTAATTAGTTATTAAGACAAGTAAAAGAGCTTGTCTTATTTTGGTTAAAATTAAAAAGGTAATAGAGTCTGCAAATTATTTTTTCTTCTTATTTTTCATATTCTTTCTTCTCCTAACTTTATTTGATTTTTTTATTATTAATCTTTATAGTCATAACAATTATTAATATAGACCTATCATCTATAATCTAATAATTTTCCTCTATGTTACTCTTCTTTCATTATTC
>ULWY01087026.1_pt1 | contig 11341 bp, 10 predicted proteins | sample 1960761 | NCBI WGS metagenome assembly ULWY01 (sample SAMEA4835824, study PRJEB28245) | human gut metagenome | biome: gut microbiome; material: fecal sample | place: Denmark | collected 2008
ACAACGGAGATTTCGTAGGTATTGACATGGATATTCTTGCTGCAGTCGCTAAGGATCAGGGATTCCAGTATGAAGTACAGTCTCTTGGATGGGATGCTTCCATCGCAGCATGTCAGGCAGGCCAGGCTGATGGTATGATCGCCGGCGCTTCCATTACTGACGAACGTAAAGAATCCGGATGGATCTTCTCCGATGGATATTATGATGCAAACCAGAGTATGGCTGTTGCAGCCGGATCTGACATTAAAGGCTTTGAAGATCTGAATGGCAAGTCTGTTGCAGTTAAGACAGCTTCCATGAGTGCAACCTATGCAGAAAGCCTTGCAGATCAGTATGGCTTCACGGTTACTTATTTTGAAGATTCACCGACCATGTATCAGGCAGTTGTAGGTGGCCAGGTTGCAGCATGCTTCGATGATACACCGATCATGGCAAGCAACATTAAGGATACCGGTATCGGAATGGAAATCGTTGACGGTACAGGAAATGATCCTGCAGCATATGGCTTTGCAATCTTCAATGCAGACAATCAGGAATTAATTGATATGTTCAACAAGGGTCTTGCTAACATCAAGGCTAACGGCACTTATGACGAAATCATCGCTAAGTATTTAGGCGAATAATAAAAAGGGTGAGGCAATATGGTTAAAATTATTACTGTCTACGGAAATATGCTTCTTACAGCAATGGGGCGTACCCTGCTGTTGGCATTCTTAGGTCTGGTTTTTGCATGTATACTGGGTATGATCTTTGGTCTGCTCAGCGTATTGAAAAATAAAGCGTGCAATATTATCTCGAATATCTTTGTATTTGTAATACGTGGTGTTCCGATGATTGTACTTGCGTTTTTCATATACTTCGGTATTCCTTATCTCATTAATACGATTTTGGGATTTGGAGGAGGCTTTACCTTATCGGCTCTGCAGGCAGGAACCATTTGTCTCGCTTTAAACTGTGGTGCTTATATGGCTGAAATCATCCGTGCCGGTATCCAGTCTGTGGATATCGGCCAGATGGAAGCCGGCAGATCACTCGGACTTCCGTACTGGAAGACGATGAGAAAGATCATTCTTCCACAGGCAATCCGTACCATGATTCCAAGTATTATTAACCAGTTCATCATCACGGTTAAGGATACTTCCATTCTGTCTGTTATCGGTTTCCCGGAACTCGTTCTGGCAGCCAAGCAGGTACAGGCAAATACATTCAAGGCGTTTGAAACATGGGCAATTGTCGGTATCATGTATCTGATCGTGATTACGATTCTTTCCTATTTGGCTAAGCTCGTAGAGAGGAGGATGAACCGTGGAATCAACAGATAAGAAAATCAAAATTAAAGTGGATAAGCTCCGTAAATGCTTCGGAGATCTTGAAGTGCTGAAGGATATCTCTACAGAAATTACAGAAGGAGAGGTACTGGTTATTCTTGGACCCTCCGGTTCCGGTAAATCGACCTTTCTCCGCTGTCTGAACCGTCTTGAGGACGCAACGGCAGGAACGATTATTGTAGATGATATTGATATTACAGCAAAGAAAGTAAACATGAATAAGGTGCGTGAGAACATCGGAATGGTATTCCAGCACTTCAATCTGTTTAATAATATGAATGTTCTGGACAATCTGATGCTTGCTCCGCTGGAATTAAAGAAAGCGGATAAGAAGGAAGCAAGAGCCCGCGCAGAAGAAATGCTTAAGAGAGTCGATCTTCTGGAAAAGGCAGATTCCTATCCGTCCCAGCTTTCCGGTGGACAGAAGCAGCGTGTTGCCATCGCAAGAGCACTCTGCATGAAGCCGGATATCATGCTTTTTGATGAACCGACCTCTGCACTGGATCCGGAAATGGTTGGTGAGGTATTGGCTGTTATGAAGCAGCTTGCCGCAGATGGTATGACCATGGTGATCGTAACGCATGAGATTGGATTTGCAAGAGAGGTTGCTGACCGTGTCATCTTTATGGACGGCGGCTATATTGTAGAAGAAGGAACTCCTCAGGAAGTTATTTTAAATCCGAAGGAGCCAAGAACCATCAGCTTCTTAAACAAGGTGCTTTAAGGGCAAAGCAGGAGGACAAAAATGGAAAAATATGCAATTACCATTTCCCGACAGTTTGCTTCTATGGGAAGATCAATTGCACAGGAACTGGCAGAACAGCTTCACATTGAATTCCTGGACAGAGATATTGTAGATGAAACGGCAAAGCGTATGAATGCTTCCATTCGTCAGATCAGTGATGAAGAGGAGGGTATCAGCTCCAAGTTTTCTTACCGGATGTACCCGTTAGGACTTGGTGTTCCGGCAGTGAAGGACGAGCTTTTCAAGGTGCAGCAGAGCATTATTCAGGATTTTGCCAAGAAGGAATCCTGCATTATCGTAGGCCGCTGTGGTGGTTACTGTCTCCGCAATGAGAAGAATCTTCTTAAGGTATATCTTTATGCTCCCTATGAGGTACGTCTGAAGAACTGTGTGGAACGGCTTGGCATGACCGAGAAGGAAGCAGTTAAAACGATTTCTGCGGTAGACAAGGCAAGAGAGAGCTATCATAAGAGATATATTCCTGGTTACCAGAATGCAACCTTGGATAGTGATCTGTGTATTAATACCGGAAGCTATACTGTAGAGCAAGTGGCGGCCCTGATTCAGGATGCGGCAAAGAACAAATTTGGTTTCGATGTCGTTCAGGGATAAATAAAGCTAAATAAATTTGAAAAATCTGGAAAATATTTTGAAAATGGTTTCAAAAAATAATTCATAAAAATATTTTGAAAATGTTTCGAAACACTTGACAAAATTTGTTTCATATAATAAAATATTTTTTGTTGTCGGATATGACAATGAAGAAATGTGCGCTTAGCTCAGCTGGATAGAGCGTTTGGCTACGGACCAAAAGGTCGGGGGTTCGAATCCTCTAGCGCACGCTGTAAAACAAAAGGAGATGCAGAAGCATCTCTTTTTTGTTTTAGAAGCGGGCTCGGATGATACGAACCCGGGTTCGTATCTCCGCTCCGGTCGGCGCAAGACCAAGATCCCCCGGATCTTGTGCGGTCTCTAGAGCACGTGATTGGTAAAGCCTAACGATTCGGATATCCTATATAAAAACTGATTCAAAACAGAATCCACATCATATCATCTGCAAAATGAGTGTTTTGAAGTTTAAATTGAATTTTAAACATCTTTCTTGTTTAAAGTTAGATTTATTGTTATAATAAGTGATAAAGGAGGGCATATACCATGAAACTTTTGCATGTAATTGCAAATAACTTTAAAAATTGTAATGACTCTTTCGAGATAGATTTTGTTTCGAAGTCCAAAAAGACTGCTGAAGATAAAGAATACGAGCTGCAAGAGATTGCGGATGACCTTCACGTTTATAATACAATGGCCTTTATCGGAAAAAATGCTTCCGGGAAAACCACCGCAGTTGAACTTCTTGATGCATGCTATTCTATTCTGGGTGATTTCCGCCTGGATGGGAAGCCATACAGCTATGAAAATGTTGAATTATGCATAGATTTTTATCACGATGGATTTATTTACCGCTATGAAACCATTTTAAAAAACGCAGACAGTATTGCTTCCAAGGCGATTTTTATGAAACAGCGACTTCGCAAAAAGAAATACTATAAGAGCAAAGTAAAGGCTCTCTATCATGACGAAGATTTTGTTGATGTAGAAATAACCGGTGAACTTCCCGAAGATACCTCCATTCTTTTCTTTGTTTTAAAAAAGAAAGAAACAAGGGCAGTTTATTTTGACAGTTTTGGAAATGGTGCCGACACCTATCGGCTCATCTTTGCAACCCTGAAAGATTACCATATTCGCCCGGCGCTTTTAGTAAAGGTTATCTCCATATTTGACGAAAACATCCACGATCTTCAAATGCTGGATGATCACAACTTTAAACTTTCTTTCTGCAACGAAACAAGAACTGTTTCTGACAAGGAACTGATTTATATGCTGTCAAGCGGCACTACCAAAGGGATGCTTCTATATATTTTGATGGCTGCATCTCTCCAGCAGGGATTCGATTTAATTATTGATGAGATCGAAAATCATTTTCACAAAACGCTGGTCGAGAACATGATCAGTCTCTATAAGGACAAAACCGTTAACAGAAATAATGCAACACTTATCTTCACGACACACTATTGCGAGCTTCTGGATCTTTTTAACCGGCAGGATAATATCTATATTGCCAAGTCCAACGATAAGGTTTATCTTACCAATATGTACGATGGATTCAATATCAGATCGGAATTGATAAAAAGCAGGCAGTTTTATAATAACGTATTCCGAACCGCTGTCAATTACGATGAACTGATGCAGCTTAAAAAGGAGTTGAAAGTATGGAAAAACTCCTGATCATGTGCGAAGGTCCAAACGAGAAAGAAATCATAAAAAATCTTCTTGAAAATGATCTTCTAAAATTTACGGAAGATGATCTGCTCGGATTAACACCTTACCACGCAAGGCAAATAAAGAGCTCCGGACAGGTAAAAACGGAATTGAATATCTATCCAGGTCAGGTACGGATCCTCAGAATCGGTGATAAGCAAAGTGATAAGCTTGTCATTCCATCGGAGTATAAAGACAAAATACTTTCCGTGGATAAATATTGCACAAAGCCAGAGTTAGAAATGCTTTTTATTCTGGCTGAAAACCTTGAACAAGACTTCGAAAAACTAAAATCTTCGATGAAGGCAAAAACCTTTGCCAAAGAACATATATACCTCGGAAAAAGAAACTATGATAACAGTACGGCCTTCTACACGGAATATTTCGGGGGAAATCCAAAGCTTCTTGTAGACTGTATCAAAAAATACCACAAGCATAATGGTTCCCATGATAAAGACGAGCATTATCTGGACGAACTTCTTAAATAATTAAATATGAACATCTACTGAAAGGAAGAGAAGATTCTCTAAAGAAACTGCTCTTCCTTTTGACGCTTTACACCTGCTTAATTACCACAAGATCATTTATCCATTTGTACACCGATTGAACCGACTGATAGAGCGAAGAGAAAATGGCATGATAAGGAGTGTTACCAGCATTCTCTGCATCCTCTAACGCACGGATTTAGTTTCTTTCTGCTTTTTTAATAATCTCATAATAAGTCCGCAAATACGGGGAAACAATATTGTGAGAAAAGAAAATTAGGAGGAAAAACAATGGATAATAAGATGTTTTGCTATCAGTGTGAGCAGACGGCAGGATGCGGCGGCTGTACGGGAGCTGCAGGTGTATGTGGAAAGACTGCGGATGTGGCGAAGCTTCAGGATGAACTGACTGGTGCACTGGTGGCTTTGGCGCGTGGAATCCATGAGGCACCGGAGGTAGGTACGAATACATGGCGGATGATGATTGAAGGGCTGTTTGCGACAGTTACCAATGTGGATTTCAATGAAAAGACTCTGCGCAAACGGATTGCTCAGGTGCATAAGGAGACGGAAAGGCTTTGCGGACAGGGTGATGATTACTCTATGGAGAATGTCTGGAATGCACAGGAGGATATCCGAAGCCTCAAATCCCTCATTCTTTTCGGTGTGCGCGGCATGGCTGCTTATACGCATCATTCACTGGTACTGGGCTATACGGACGAAGAAGTGAACCGGTTCTTTGCAAGAGCCCTCTATGTAGTAGGAGAGGACTGGGGGATGGATCAGCTTTTACCTGTTGTCATGGAGGTAGGAGAGAAAAATTTGAAATGCATGGCACTTCTGGATAAGGCGAACACCGAAAGCTATGGGACACCCGTACCGGTCACGGTTCCGTTGACCGTGGAAAAGGGACCGTTTATCGTTATTTCCGGTCATGATTTGCACGATCTGAAGCTCCTTTTAGAGCAGACCGAGGGCAAGGGGATCAATATCTATACTCACGGTGAAATGCTTCCTGCACATGGCTATCCGGAGCTGAAAAAATACTCCCATCTGAAGGGAAACTTCGGTACGGCATGGCAGAACCAGCAGAAGGAATTTTTGGATATTCCCGCTCCGGTGCTGTTTACAACCAACTGTCTTATGCCGCCGAAGAAAAACTATGCGGACCGTGTATTCACAACAGCGGTGGTATCTTATCCAGAGATGATCCATATTGGGGAGGATAAGGATTTTACCCCGGTCATTGAAAAAGCGTTGGAGCTTGGTGGATATCCGGAGGACAAGGCATTTACCGGTATCAACGGTGGCAGCACAGTCACGACCGGATTTGCACATGGAACCGTGCTTGGCGTGGCTGATCAGGTTATTGAGGCGGTAAAGAACGGCAAGATCCGGCATTTCTTTCTGGTTGGCGGCTGTGATGGAGCACGTCCCGGTCGTAACTACTATACGGAGTTTGTAAAGCTGACGCCTCCGGACACCGTGGTGCTGACCCTTGCCTGTGGCAAATATCGTTTCAATGACCTGGATCTTGGAACAATTGAAGGGCTGCCTAGGCTAATGGATATCGGACAATGCAATGATGCGTATAGTGCCATCCAGATTGCTCTTGCGCTTGCCGATGCATTTGGCTGTAGTGTGAATGAGCTGCCGTTGTCCATGGTGCTTTCCTGGTACGAGCAGAAAGCAGTGTGTATTCTGTTGACGCTGCTGTATCTGGGGATCAAAAACATCCGTCTCGGTCCTACCCTGCCGGCATTTATCTCAACTAATGTACTCAACTACCTTGTAGAAAATTATGGAATTGCGCCGATCACCACGCCGGAAGAAGACTTGAAGCAGATTCTCGGGTAATTATAGCAACGAACAAGAGGGGAAATGAACAAGAAAGGTAACAGAAGCTATTATATAGGAGAAATTACGAAGCGTGAGAAAGGCTTTTCATTTAATTGAATATTGTAATATAATAAATAGCGTAGTGTCATGTAAAAATGCAAATAAAAGAGATGAATGAAAAAGGAAAAAGACATGAATAAAAAGATGAATTCAGAAGCACAGCTTACGACATTTGAAGCAATCAGCATGATCGTGGGAAACAGTATCGGGACGGGAATTATTGCAGTTCCCTATCTGGCTGTCCGGAACAGCATGTGGGATGTTGTGTGGATGGTTGCTTTTGCTTATATTGTGAATGTGATTCTGCATCTGATTATTGCAGAGCTTTCCTATAATAATGGTGGTGTCCAGCTTGTGAAAAGCTTCGAGGGAGAACTGTTCCATGGAAAGATGAAGAAGATTTTCAGTTGGATCATGTTTGTGGTCTATGGTCTGGCCATTATGGTGGGCGTCAGTGGAAATATCAACGGTGGAGCACAGATTTTCGTGAACTGGTTCGGACTTCCGCTGTGGGCGGCACAGCTTATTTATTATCTCATAGCCGGCAGTGTTGTGTTTATGGGAATGAAAGCGGTGGGAATTGCACAGAAATATTCGGTGGCTCTTTTACTGGTCATCGTGGCGGTGATGACCGCGGGAACATTCCTGCATCCACGGAACACCCTGTATACGGCCCCTTTTCATATCAATAACCTGCTGGCTCTTTACAGTATGGTTGTATTTGCAACCTCTGCAAATCAGGCAGTAATTCAGGTGGTAAAGGGCTTAAACGGTGATTCGAAGAGGATCCGGAAGACGATCTTCACAGGCTTTGGCCTGTCTTCTCTTTTTGTCCTCGTTGTAACGCTGACCGTCCTGCTTGGGACGAAGGGAGCCGTGGATAAAGAGCTTGCTTATATGCAGCTTGGGGAAAGCATCGGAGGATGGGCACTCATCCTTGCCGGAATATTTTCCCTGTTTGCCCTGCTTACGACCTTCTGGTCAAACACACTGGCACTCCGGGATGTGGTGCATGAGCAGGTCGGAACCGGTAACCGGGTAAGCTGGCTGATTGCAACCGTTCCCTGTATTCTGTTTGCCATTTTCGGGGTGAGCAGCTTTATTGTACTGACGAGAATTATGAGCGGAGTTGTGGTATTGGTAAGTATTATGCTGGTTCTCACTTATGGAAAGTCGAGGAAAAAGGTGGGAAGCAGTCCGATCTGCGGCATTTTTGGAACGGTTCCGTTTCAGGTGCTGATGATGGTTTCTACGATCGTCTCTGCGGTTGGCGCAATGCTGCCGTTGAAATGAAAGCTTAGAAACCGCTGCTAACGCAGCTCAAGTTTTACTCATTGAGGTTACTTCGCCATATAAAATTGCTATTCTGTATGAATGCGAGCATTCACAGAAAGCAATTTTGCATGGCTCTGAATAGTTACAAAATATAAAAAGTGAAATTACTAATAAGATAAAAAGGACAAATTTCGATTATGTACACAGCGGACAATTTCAAAAAAGCAGACGAAGAAACCTTTATATTAAAAATATCACCGGACCGGGATTTTAAGATTCTCCAGCTTACGGATCTGCATCTTGGATTTGGTTTGTTTTCCAAGAAACGGGATCAGCTTGCACTGAAAGCGGTAAGTACCATTGTGAAGAAAACAAAGCCGGATCTGATTGCCATTACCGGAGATTCAGTATTTCCCTTTTTTCCCAAAGCAGGAACGCTGAACAACAAGCGGCAGGCGCAGATTTTTATCCGGTTTATGGATCAATTCCGGATTCCCTATGCAATGGTTTTTGGAAATCATGACTGCGAGATGTTTTCCAGATATAACAAAGAGAAGATGGCAGAGCTGTTTGCATCCGGTAAATACAGTATTTTTACGAAGGGAAGACCGGAGATTTACGGAGTCGGCAACTACTTCTTAAATCTGACCGATGAACAGGGAAGGGTATTGCTTCCGTTGGTGTTCCTGGATTCGAATATGTATGGGGAGAACGGCTGGTTTTACAGCGGATTTGACTGCATTCATGAGGACCAGGCAGACTGGTGTATGGACAGGCTCCTCTCGTTAAGGCAGGAGGACCCGGATGTGAAGGCAATGGCTTTTTTCCATATACCTGTAGCGGAATTTAAAGAGGCTTATGAAAAGATGCGTCTTGGCGATAAAAGTGTAACGTATATGCATGGAAATATCGGAGAGGTGAACGATCACTTTGGTATTCCGGGAAATGAAGGCACCTTTTTCCGGAAGGCAGTGGAAAACGGCGTAATTAAATGGATGTTTTGTGGACATGATCATCTGAATACACTGTCCGTTGTGTATAAAGGAATCCGCATGACCTATGGCATGTCGATTGATTATCTGGGCTACAATGGGATTCTGAAGCGTCACACCCAGAGGGGCGGAACACTGATTACCCGGCACCCGGACGGAAGCGTGGAGCTTCGGATGGTTCCTCTTAATGAGCGCTGAAAGTCAGTTCATAGCTTAATGAATGCTGAAAATCGTTTCATAAGCTTAATGAATGCTGAAAATCGTTTCATTGTCTTTCATAAGCGGATATGTTACACTGGAACTGCTTATGATTTTAATTGGGATGGAGAAGACATATGAAAAAAGAAAACAATAAGAGAAGTTCCTTTTCCGGGAAGATCGGTTTTGTGCTGTCAGCGGCGGGAGCGTCCGTGGGCTTGGGGAATATCTGGAGATTTCCTTATCTGGCTGCAAAGTATGGAGGTGGTATCTTTCTGGTAATCTATATTATTCTGGCATTGACGTTCGGTTATGCAATGATTGTGGCAGAGACATCGATCGGACGTATGACCGGAAAAAGCCCGGTAGGAGCCTATCAGTCCTTTGGCAAATCCGGATGGCTGGCTTTCGGGGGCTGGATCAATGCGATTATTCCGATTCTGATTGTGCCATATTATTCAGTAATCGGCGGCTGGGTCATTAAATATCTTCTGGAATATGCACTTGGAAATGGTGCAAGGCTTGCAGAGGATGGTTACTTTTCAGAATTTATCTCGAACGGTGCCTCCACGGAAATCTGCTTTATTGTCTTTGCGTTATTTACTCTTGGAATTATTTTTGCCGGTGTGCGTAACGGGATTGAACGTGTTTCCAAATTTATGATGCCGGTGCTTGTTGTGTTGTCCCTCATTATTACGGTTTATTCCGTGACAAGACCGGGAGCAATTGCCGGTGTGAAATATTTTCTTGTTCCAAATCTTGGGAATTTTTCCTGGATGACGGTAGTTTCCGCGATGGGACAGATGTTTTATTCCCTGTCGATTGCCATGGGAATTCTGATCACCTTTGGTTCTTATATGAAAAAGGAAATTTCTATTGAGGATTCTACGAGAAATGTAGAGATATTTGATACGCTGATTGCAATTATGGCAGGACTGATGATTATTCCGGCGGTGTTTGCCTTTTCCGGTGGAGATCCGGACACGCTGCAGGCTGGTCCCGCATTGATGTTTATCACCATACCGAAGGTATTTGCCAGCATGGGATTCGGAACAGCCATCGGAATTGTCTTTTTCGTTCTGGTATTGTTTGCGGCGATCACAAGCTCGATTGCACTGACAGAAAGTGCCGTATCGACCTTTGAGGATGAGCTTGGCTGGGGCAGAAGGAAATCGACGGTGTTAATCGGTGTGATTATGCTGTTGCTTGGAACCCTTTCTTCCTTAGGATATGGCCCGCTGGGTGGTGTGAAGATTATCAACATGCAGTTCCTGGATTTCTTTGATTTTCTGACAAATTCCGTCATGATGCCGATTGCAGCGATTGCAACCTGCCTGCTGGTATCGAAGGTGATCGGTGTGAAGCGTGTGGAAGAGGAGGTGCTGCATGGAGAAAGCAGATTCCGCAGGAAAAAGGTGTTCTACTTTATGATCCAGTATCTCTGTCCGGTATTTGCAGCAATTATTCTGATCAGCTCTGTAGCGAATGCATTTGGATGGATTTCAATGTAGGTGCAGCATGATTTTTTAAGAGTCACGTAACAGTTCAGCCATGCCCATTCATAAGCTGCCGGATTGTACAAATTGGCTGACAAATATAAGTGTTTTCCGGCAACTTATTTCATGTCGGGCGTCTGCCCTATAGAAATGCTTGTATAAGCTGCCCTTAGTGAGCAAGCTCCCTTGGTCATCTTGCACAATCATTTCTGCATGGCTGAACTGTTACAGAATTACATATAATAAATGGTAGATACTTGACGTACAGGATTATGTACGTTATACTAAAAGTACAGAAAACTGTACGTTTGAGCGAGGTGATTGTGATGCTGGCCGTGAATTATACGAATCTACGTGATAATATGAAAGCTTATATGGATAAGGTTACGGATGATTATGAAACAATGATTGTGACCCGGAAGGATAACAAGAATGTTGTTATGCTGTCGGAAGAGGCATACAATAATCTGATGGAAAATGTGCACGTTATGGGGAATAAGGCGAACTATGACTGGTTGATGGAATCCAGGGAACAGCTGGAGAAAGGACAGATTTCGAAGCATTCTCTTACTGAGGTATTGGCGGATGAATAAAGTCTTTACGA
>ULWY01042571.1_pt1 | contig 11303 bp, 9 predicted proteins | sample 1960761 | NCBI WGS metagenome assembly ULWY01 (sample SAMEA4835824, study PRJEB28245) | human gut metagenome | biome: gut microbiome; material: fecal sample | place: Denmark | collected 2008
TACCGGAACAGTTGGCCATTCAGAAACTGTTTCTCCACCAGGCGGCTATAGACAGTATAGAGGTGTCTGACAATGAAGTGCTTCAGACTGTTGAGAACCAGATAAATCTGTATATACAGAATTTTGGTTCTAAAGAACGTATGGAAGAGATTTTCGGCAAAACAACGACGCAGATACGAGAACAATTGTTTGATATCGTGCGTGATAATCAGATTATGTCGCAAGAGAGGGATAACCTTGTGAAAGATATAAAGGTTACTCCGGCACAGGTAAGACGCTATTTTAAGGATGTTCCTGAAGATAGTATTCCTTTTGTTCCTACTCAGGTGGAAGTGCAGATCATAATGCGTGAACCTGAAATTTCACAAGAGGAAATTGATAGAGTGAAGAACGAACTGCGTGATTACACAGAGCGCATAAATTCAGGACAGACACAGTTTTCTACATTGGCTTTGATGTATTCCGAAGATAAGGGCTCTGCTGTTCACGGCGGTGAATTGGGATTTATGGGACGTGGTAACATGGTGCCGGAATTTGCAAACGCCGCATTCAGTCTTACTGATCCTAAGACTATCTCAAAGGTTGTTGAGACGGAATATGGTTTCCATATAATTCAGCTCATAGAAAAAAGAGGTGACAGGATTAATGTAAGACATATTCTTCGCAGACCAAAGGTGTCCGATGCGGAATTGACAAAAACAATTTCAGAAGTTGACTCAATTGCTGATGAGATAAGGCGCAACGTCTTTACGTTTGATGAGGCTACGCAGTACATTTCTACTGATAAGGATACGCGTAACAACCATGGTTTGATGGTAAATCCTAATACCGGTTCATCAAAGTTTGAGATGAAAGATCTTCCTCAGGAAGTTGCAAAAGTTGTTGTAAACATGAATGTAGGGGAAATCTCTAAACCTTTTGTTATGATGAACAACAGCGAAAAGGAAGTCGTAGCAATTGTTAAACTTAAAAATAAAGTTGAGGGACATAAGGCGAATATGAGGGACGATTATCAGCTTATGCAGGATATTGTCCACAATAAACTTTGCGAAGAGAAAATCGATAAGTGGATTAGAGATATGCAGAAGACCACTTATGTCCGAATAAATGAAGAATGGAGAAATTGCGAATTTAAATATCCGGGTTGGATTAAATGACTTTGAAGGACTTTATCAAAAGATATATTTTTGCTTTTAAGCTCAGAACTTTGTTCCTATGCTCCGTATGGATGCTGGGAGCAATGTTTCTGTATGCTTTGGTTCCAGATGATATAAATGACGGACGAAGCAGATCTGATAAGAAAATAGAACTTATACATTCAGATATATTGTATAAGAACAGTGATGATCCGCGTGCAGATGTTTTGGTCGGCAATGTTGCTTTGAGCCACGAGGGAGCATTCTTATATTGCGACAGTGCAAAATATTATAAGGATGAAAACTCCTTTGATGCATTCGGACATGTGAAAATGGTTCAGGGAGATACACTTTCATTGAACAGCGATACCCTTTATTACAATGGTGTATTCATGACAGCTAAAGCCAGAGGTCGTGTGCAGCTAGATCATAAGAAAACAAGACTGGTCACTGAACATCTTGATTATGACAGAATCTATGATGTCGGAATGTTCATGAATGGTGGTACGCTGTATGACGGTGAAAATGTTCTGGTTTCGGATTGGGGACAATATACTCCTTATCTTCATGAGGCATTTTTTACAGACAATGTAGAGCTGACTAATCCAAATTTTACAATGGTTTCAGATACATTGTTCTATAATTCTGCTACTGAAATCGCAAAGATTGTCAGTCCGACAAACATCAATGCAAAAGATGGAACTTTTGTTTACGGTTTGCGTGGCAACTATGATACTAAGAATGGAACAGCTGATCTTATGGACCGTTCGTACATAATCAGGGATATGCGTAAGATTGTTGCTGACAGCATGCACTATAACAAGGAACTTGCGGTAAGCGAGGCTTTCAGTAATGTTGTAGTTACAGATGATGAGAATCTTAGTATGCTTAAAAGCAATTATTGCATGTACAATGACTCGACAGGTTATTTCATGGCGACCGACAGCGCCGTAGCAATGGAGTATTCGAGCGGTGATACATTGTATATCCACGGTGATACATTGAAAATGTTCACATACAACATTGATACAGATTCCGTTTATAGACATCTGCATTGTTACCATAAGGTCAGGATGTATAGAACCGACATTCAAGCTGTGTGTGACTCAATGGTGTCAAAATCTGAAGAATATTGTACTTATCTCTACGGACAGCCAATAATTTGGAATGTAAATCAACAGTTGTTCGGTGAAGAGATACGTGTATACAATAATGACAGTACTATTGATTCTGTTCATGTGATTAATCAGGCTATGACTGTTGAACAGCTGGATTCGGTATCTTATAATCAGGTGGCGAGCAAGGAGATGTTTTCTTATTTCCGCGACGGAGAAGTTTATCGTTCTGAAGCGCACGGAAATGTGTATGTTGTATATTACATGGCGGAGAGTGACGGTACTCGTATAGGTGTCAATTATACGGAAACGTCTAAATTAATATTGTACCTGAAGGATAAAAAGGTAGAAAAGATTTGGATGCCTGCTTCTGTAGGTACTATGTATCCGTTGGAAAAGACACCTGCTGACAAGAGCAAATTGGTGGGATTCGCATGGTTTGATTATATAAGGCCAAAAGATAAAAATGATATTTTTGTCTGGCGAAGCAAAACCGCTGATAAAATGCTTAAGACTACAGAAAAGCGTGTTGTGCCTTTGCAGAAACTTGAGGACATCAAATAGTGCTTGCTCTGTTGATTTCCATGCGTGAATGTGCGGAAGTGAGTCTTTTACAAATTTTTTACTAATGATTAAATGTAAGGTTGATATATGAGGCTATTTAAAGTAAACAAACCACGTCAGTATAAGCATACTTATATTTACTACGACGAGAGAAAGGAAAAGCTCGCAAAGATTGAAGAAAATGCCAAACGCGAACTGGGTATGATTCCACCGAAACCTTTCTCTCCTGAAGATATACGTGGAAAATTCGTTGGTGCAACCAAGCATCTCAAGCGAAGAAAGGAAAGCGGGCGTAAGCGTCTGTCAAACGGTATGCTGCTTATGATAATTGTAATACTTATTTTGATAGCAAAATTTTTGTACTCTAGTAACTTTACATTCAACTTCGGCTTATGATGGATGTTATTCATTTGCTTCCTGATTCTGTTGCAAACCAGATAGCTGCCGGTGAGGTGGTTCAAAGGCCTGCATCGATAGTCAAGGAAATGGTTGAGAATTCTATTGATGCTAAGGCTTCAAACATAAAGGTTGTAGTTGAAGATGGCGGTAAAACGTGCGTGCAGATTATAGATGACGGCATAGGCATGTCGGAAACAGATGCAAGACTTTCTTTTGAACGTCATGCAACATCTAAAATCTCAAAGGCTTCAGACCTTTTTGCTTTAACTACAATGGGCTTTAGAGGCGAGGCGTTGGCTTCCATTGCCGCTGTTGCTCAGGTTGAGTTGAAAACGCGAAGGGAAGAAGACGATCTTGGCACTTTTATTCGTATATCCGGTTCTGCAGTTGAATGCCAAGAACCGGTTTCTTGTCCTGTGGGATGTAACTTTTCTGTCAAGAATTTGTTCTACAATGTACCCGCACGAAGAAAATTCCTGAAGGCGAATCAGACGGAATTGAGTAATATCATAGCAGAGTTTGAACGCATCGTTCTTGTACATCCGGATGTTTCGTTCTGTCTTTACAATAATGGCAATGAGATGTATAATCTTGCAGCTTCACCATTGAGGCAACGAATAGTTGATGTTTTTGGGAAAAAAATAAACGGTGATCTTCTTCCTGTTGATGTGGAAACGTCATTGGTGAAGATTTCCGGATATATAGGTAAGCCGGAATCTGCAAAGAAAAAGGGGAATCGCCAGTTCTTTTTTGTCAACGGGCGCTACATGAAGCATCCTTATTTTAATAGTGCGGTAATGGCGGCATACGACAAGCTTATACCTGTCGGAGAACATGTATCATATTTCCTGTATTTCTCGGTAGATCCATCAACTATCGATGTAAATGTTCATCCAACTAAAACTGAAATAAAATTTGACAACGAGCAGCCTATATGGCAGGTGCTTCATGCATCTATAAAGGAATCGTTGGGAAAGTTCTGCGATGTTCCTACAATCGATTTTGATGTTGACGGACGTCCGGATATACCTACATTCGGAACTTCTGCTGAGATTGTCCGCCCTATAATGGAGCCGCATATTGCTTCGTACAATCCGTTTAAAAATTCGGGGAGCGTATATCAGAAGAAAGATTTTGATTGGCAAGTACTGTATGATAAGGAAGCTGGGACTTCTGCAAAATCTACACGTGCTTCTCACAATGTATTGGATGATGATGTAGTTGCCGACAATGTAGAATCTGATGATAAACCGGTGGAAATTTCTTCTGGGGCACTTTGGGAAAGTTGTTCTACTGATGAAATGAGCGATTCGGATTTTTCAGTCCCTCATTTTCAGTATAAAGGACGCTATATTGTCGTTCCGGTGAAGTCAGGGCTGATGCTTGTTGATCAGCATAGGGCACACGTCAGAGTGCTTTTCGACCGTTTTATGTCAAACATAATAGCAAAGAAGTCTGTTTCTCAAGGTGTGCAGTTCCCGGAAATTGTACAGCTTTCCAAGATTGAGAATGTCATGTTTGAGAATATCAAGGATGATTTATCATATTTAGGTTTTGACTTCTCAGATCTTGGTGGAGGTACATATTCTATTAATGGCGTTCCATCCGACACAGAAGGATTAAAGCCTGTAGACATGATTCACGAGATGATTGCGGAAGCAAGAGAGACGGGCGGAGATCTAAAAGAAACGTTGCGCACGTCTATTTCGCTTTCACTGGCAAAGTCGGCCTCTATAGTATATGGGCAGGTTCTTTCAGATATGGAGATGGAGGAACTTCTTAATTCTCTTTTCCGATCGAAAGTGCCTATGCGTACTCCTGATGGCAAATTGGTCTTTTATATAATAAAGCATTCCGATATTGACAAAAATTTTAACGTGTGATGCCTTTTTGTGGTCTAGAAAGTACTGCTTTTCAAATTTTATGTCGATTTGCCTGTGCTTTGTTGACTTTTTTGTGAACAAAAAATATTGGATAGCGTTATTTATATAAGATTTTTTAGCTAATGTGACTTAGTTTAAACTAAAAATGTTACCTTTGTCTCGACTTCATATATGGCATCTTGACGTATTTAGAACCGACGTCAGTTGATTTTATGTTGATGTTGAGGCGCTGAACGGTCGATGATTCTGGGCGGAAAGCTATAGAAAAGTCAACAGTTATGTTTTTTTAAAATAAAGTGTTATGAAAAAGTTAATGATTGCGCTGGCTTTGGTCGGCCTTGGTAGTTTAGGAGTTAATGCTCAGACTACATCAATTGAAACACCTTCCAAGTATCGTGTTGCTACCAATTCATTTTGGTCCAACTGGTACATTCAGGTCGGTGTGGACATGTCTCTGCAGAATCCTTATGGATGTGACTTCTCCGAAGTGTTTCCAAAAGGTGATTCATGGGGCGTAAACGTTGCTGCCGGTAAGTGGTTTACTCCAGGTTTGGGACTTCGCTTGAAGTTGAACTGGGAAAACGGCATTATTAAGAATGACAACAACAGACCTGTAAATGGTGGTTGGACACCTGACTTCGAAGCTGGTGGCTACGGAGCAATTTACGGTGATGTTCAGTTCAATTTGAGCAATATGTTCTTCGGATACAACGAGAACCGTGTTTGGAACTTCATCCCTTATGTTGGTGCTGGTGTTGTACGTAATTTTGATACATCAAACTATGTTCCAACTTTGGGCGCAGGTATCGAAAATACTTGGAAGGTAAGCAAGCTTCTCAATATCTATTTGGATGTTGCTTACAGATTTACAACTAAGAACTTTACAGGTGTTGCTGAAGGTTCTGGCAAGAACGGCACTAGCGGTTACCTCGTAGGTGAAGTCGGTGTTCAGTTCAACCTTGGTAAGTCTACATGGACTAAGGCTGTCAGCGTAGATGCTTACAATGCATTGGCAGCTTCAAGCGAAGAGGCTTTGGCTAAGTTGCGTTCAGACCTCGATCGTGAGCGTCAGATCAACGCAGATCTTCGTGCACAGTTGGCTAAGCAGCCTAAGCAGACAGAAACTAAGGTTAATGTTGTAACAAGCGCTCCTACTTCTGTATTCTTCAACTTGAATTCTACCAAGCTGCAGTCTAAGAAGGATCTTGTTAACCTCGAGTCTTTGGCAACTACAATCAAGAACTCTGGATGCAAAGTTGTTATCACTGGATCTGCAGACAGCAAGACTGGTTCTTCTGCTTACAACCAGAAGCTTTCTGAAGGCCGTGCTAAGGCTGTAGCTGATGAGCTCGTAAATCTTGGTGTCAGCCGTGATAAGATCGAAGTTAAGGGTATCGGTGGTGTAAACGATGTTACTCCATACACTCTTAACCGTCGTGCAGTGATTGAACTTAAATAATCGAGTTTATTGATAGACAATTACTACATAAATTTTAAGGTCGGCATTTGATGCCGGCCTTTTTTGTTGTATATAAATCTGCATTTCCTGCATGAGCGTATATTTGATGAAGACTGTTTTTTATAGCAAGTGTTTATTAAGTGAATGCTGAAAATGTCTATATTTGCAGTTCGTAAAGAGGCATCAGGCAGGCTGATTGAAACAATCCTTGCTGGTTTTTGTTTAGACCGTCATGATGGGTGTCTCTTGGTATATGGCAATGGAGGTGTATGCTTCTCTTGTATTTTATATGTTTTAAATCGATATTATAATGGAAAAAGTTGTTAGCGGAATCCGTCCTACGGGAAATCTTCATTTAGGTAATTATTATGGAGCTGTTAAGAGTTTTGTCAAGATGCAGAATGAATACGATTGTATGTTCTTCATTGCTGATTGGCATTCGTTGACGACACATCCGACTCCTGAAAATATCCAGAAAAGCGTGCGCACTATTCTTGCAGAATATTTGGCTTGCGGTATGGATCCTGATAAATGTACGATATATGTTCAGAGCGATGTCAGAGAAACATTGGAACTCTATCTTTATCTTAATATGAATACATATCTAGGAGAGCTGGGACGTGTTACGACATTTAAAGAGAAAGCCAGACAACAGCCTGATAATGTCAACGCCGGATTGTTTACTTATCCAACTTTGATGGCGGCCGATATCTTGCAGCACAAGGCTGTCAAGGTACCCGTAGGAAAAGATCAGGAACAGAATATGGAAATGGCACGTAAATGTGCAAGACGGTTCAACAATATTTATAATGTGGAGTTTTTCCCTGAACCGCAGAGCTTCTATTTCAGCGATCATGCAATAAAAATCCCAGGTTTGGATGGGTCCGGAAAGATGGGAAAGTCTGAAGGCAACTGCATCTATCTCAAAGATGATGAAAAAACGCTCAAGAAAAAAGTTATGCGTGCGGTGACCGATAACGGTCCTACGGAAATGAACAGTCCTAAGCCTGACGTAATACAGAATCTGTTTACATTGATGCAGGTCGTATCGTCTGAAGATACATACAATTATTTTGATTCAAAGTGGAACGATTGTACTTTGCGTTACGGTGATATGAAGAAGCAGCTTGCTGAAGACCTCGAGAAGACAGTTGCTCCAATCAGAGAACGTATAGCCGAGTATTCTGCAAACGTTGAACTGCTGGATAAGATAGCACTTGCTGGAGCCGAAAAGGCTAGAGAGAGTGCTTCTGCAACACTGAAGGAGGTTCGTAAGATTATCGGCTTCAGAGTATATTGATGAAGATTAGTAATAATACATTGATAAAGATGCGGTTGTGGCAACGGTTGCCTGTACCGCATCTTTTTTATATCCATATGTGCGTCGGTACCGTTGAAAATATCAGGTTTTGACAAGATGGTTTTAAAGTGTGGTTTTTTATTGTTACATTTGTGCATAGCCTGATATGGCATTTTAGAATAGAAGCTTAGTTATTTTTTATTATATGGATAGAAAAGTTGCATTGATAACCGGTATAACCGGGCAGGATGGTTCGTATCTTGCTGAATTCCTGATTGAGAAAGGTTATGAGGTACATGGACTGTTGCGCCGTTCTTCATCGTTCAATACTGGCCGTATTGAGCATTTGTATCTTGATGAATGGGTTCGTGATACAAAGAAATCTCGTTTGGTAGAACTTCATTGGGCTGATATGACAGATTCAAGTTCCTTGATAAGGATTATAGGTGAAGTTCAGCCGACAGAGATATATAATCTAGCTGCGCAGAGCCATGTAAAGGTAAGTTTTGATGTTCCTGAATATACAGCCGATACCGATGCCGTTGGTGTATTGCGTCTTTTGGAGGCGGTTCGTATAAACAGGTTGGACAACAAATGCAGGATTTACCAGGCTTCCACTTCAGAACTTTTTGGAAAAGTTGAAGAGGTTCCTCAGCGTGAAACAACACCATTCCATCCGCGTTCGCCGTACAGTGTTGCAAAGTTGTATGCTTATTGGATAATGAAAAATTATCGTGAAAGCTATGGTATGTATTGCGTTAACGGCATTCTTTTCAACCACGAGAGCGAAAGGCGAGGTGAGAATTTCGTTACCCGCAAGATAACGCTGGCCGCAACACGCATAGTACAAGGATTTCAGGACAAGCTTTATTTAGGTAATCTTGATGCTTTGCGAGATTGGGGATACGCAAAGGATTATGTAGAGTGTATGTGGCTGATACTTCAGCAACCGGAACCTGATGATTTTGTAATTGCAACAGGTGAATATCATACAGTCAGAGAGTTTGCTACTTTGGCTTTTAAATATTGTGGTATTGATTTGGAATGGCAAGGACAAGGATTGGACGAGAAAGGAATAGATAAGGCTACAGGTCGTGTTTTGGTTGAAGTCGATCCTAAATATTTCAGACCTTGCGAAGTTGAGCAGTTGCTTGGTGATCCTACAAAGGCGCGTAAGGTACTTGGCTGGAACCCTCGCAAGACCTCTTTTGAGGAACTTGTGCGTATAATGGTTGAGCATGATATGAAGTTTGTCAGAAAATTGTATCTGAAGGCTAAAATGCCTGATTGATGTTTCTTGTTTAATGGCTTTTCATAAATACATTGATTTGTTATGATTGATAAAGATGCAAAAATATATGTAGCCGGTCACCGCGGTCTTGTGGGTTCTGCCATTTGGAATAATCTTAAAAAACGTGGTTACAACAATCTTGTGGGCAGGAGCCATTCGGAACTGGATTTGCTGGATCGTGTAGCTGTGAAGAAGTTTTTCGACGAAGAAAATCCGGAATATGTAGTTCTCGCTGCAGCCCATGTCGGGGGTATTATGGCAAACAGCTTGTATAGGGCCGATTTTATAATGCAGAATTTGATGATACAATGCAATGTTATTGGAGAATCATTGACGCATGGCGCTAAAAAGCTTTTGTTCCTGGGCTCTACATGTATTTATCCTAAGAATGCGCCTCAGCCGATTAGTGAAGATGCACTTCTTACTTCAGAACTTGAATATACGAATGAGGAGTATGCCATTGCCAAGATTGCAGGGCTCAAGATGTGTGAAAGCTGTAATCTGCAGTATGGAACCAACTATATAGCAGTAATGCCGACAAATCTTTATGGACCAAATGACAATTTTCATCTTGAAAACAGTCATGTGATGCCTGCCATGATGAGGAAGATTTATTTGAGCAAGTTGCTTGATGAGAACAATTGGGAGGCAGTGCGCAAAGATCTTTCCGTTCGTCCGGTGGAAGCAGTTGATGGCAGTGCTTCCGAACAGCAGATTCTGAATATTTTGTCGAAATACGGTATCGAACCTGGTCGTGTTGTTCTTTGGGGAACTGGTGCCCCACTGCGCGAATTCTTGTGGAGCGAAGATATGGCCGATGCAAGTGTTTATCTGCTTCTTAATGTCGATTTTAAGGATATTATAGGGCGCGATGTTTACAGTTCTGTGCATCTGGGTGCTAAGGCTGACGGACCTGCAAACAGAAATTCTTCAACTGGACGAGGAGGTGCCATACCTTCTTTGGGCGAGATCCGTAATTGCCATATAAATATTGGAACGGGCAAAGAGCTTACGATAAAGGAACTTGCACATCTTGTAGCAGATACAGTAGGCTTTAAAGGACGTTTGGAATTTGATGCATCCAAGCCTGATGGTACACCTAGAAAGTTGGTGGATGTATCAAAACTTCATAAGCTCGGATGGCATCATAAGGTGGAAATCGAAGATGGAGTAAAACGTCTGTTCGAATGGTACAAGAATAGTTTGGCGTAAGTCTGTATTTTGTATTTTATAATATTAAACCGTGTCGTAGAGTACGATGCGGTTTTTTTATTAGTAATTCTGACAGTTGCTAAATCTTATACATGTGTTTTTGAGGGATGTGGAATAGTTGTGTTGAAAGCATCAATGTATTCCTTGATATTTGTTCTTGAAAAGTGTGTTTGCTGTGCTCGCAATATGCACGTTTTCGGTTAACAACTCAGCAATGGAAAGTTTGTACAGATGGCGTGTAATGTTAGTACAGATGGAAATATTGTTTAACTCGGATGAAAATGCTTTTTTATCTTTGTTTTTGTTGGTTGCGATGGTGTTTACAATCAGTCTTCAATTCCAAGTGTTGCTTGTTGCAATTTCTGGTAAATTTGCGAATAATACTCATCCTATGGCATCATATATTGTTGGATATGCGTTTTTATGACTTTTTTATTGAAAAAATAGACGTTTTTTTTGCATGTTATTAAAAAAGTAGTACCTTTGCACTCGCTTTCGGAAAGCAACAGCCCAATGGGTTGTCCGAGGCAATTTAAGTAAAATAATATTCGGGGTATAGCGCAGTTGGTAGCGTTCCTGGTTTGGGACCAGGCGGTCGCGTGTTCGAGTCACGCTGCCCCGACAACGAAACGAGATATTCGACTTCAAGTCTGATATCTCGTTTTTTGTTTTGCAGTTTTGCGCCTTTTTTCATCTGCTGCTTTTCATGCATTGACATGTATTTGCTATTTTTGCAAATAATATATTTGTATGTATGAGTAATAACGATTGGAAACATAGATTGGGAATGGTATATTCCACAAATCCCGATTATGAATTTGTATCTGACAGTGAACCCGAGCAAGAAAGTTTGCCTCGTAACGCCCAGAAACTCAGGGTAAGTATGGAACGGGCAGGCCGTGGAGGTAAAACTGTTACGTTGGTGAAAGGCTTTGTTGGAAGTC
>ULWY01078763.1_pt1 | contig 11302 bp, 10 predicted proteins | sample 1960761 | NCBI WGS metagenome assembly ULWY01 (sample SAMEA4835824, study PRJEB28245) | human gut metagenome | biome: gut microbiome; material: fecal sample | place: Denmark | collected 2008
TTAATTTTAATTTATCGGTAAAAATTTACCGAAGTATTGATTAAAAGTATTTCCTGTTTTTTTGTCTGTCTTTTCACGGTAGTTTCAATTCCATAAGGTACGATTAAAAGAAGAAAGCAATGCTTGATTACTTGTCAGAATACGGGTTTCAATTCCATAAGGTACGATTAAAAGACATTATCCTGGATTGTATTTCCGATGGTAATAAGTTTCAATTCCATAAGGTACGATTAAAAGCTTCAAAAAAATAACCAAGATTAAACCTTTTCATGGGTTTCAATTCCATAAGGTACGATTAAAAGAATTATGGATCTTGATAAAGCTATCTATGAAGCTTGTTTCAATTCCATAAGGTACGATTAAAAGCAGGGATATTCCGGGGAAATCCATGTCTCAGAAGCGAGTTTCAATTCCATAAGGTACGATTAAAAGTTGAATCTGTTTCAGTTTGCCCTTCTATTCGTATTCGTTTCAATTCCATAAGGTACGATTAAAAGGCTTTCCGCCCACGTAGAACAGGAACTTGATGCTGTTTCAATTCCATAAGGTACGATTAAAAGGTCGGTACGTGTCTCGTATGACAACAGATGACGGGGTTTCAATTCCATAAGGTACGATTAAAAGTTTTCAGGTATACAGCCGTATAGAGCATCCGGCAGTTTCAATTCCATAAGGTACGATTAAAAGTTTGCATCTTTGTCACATTCAAGAAATTCATTACCTTGTTTCAATTCCATAAGGTACGATTAAAAGTGGAGAAGTGCATTTCCATACCGCTTAGAATCAAGTTTCAATTCCATAAGGTACGATTAAAAGACCATACGCTGCTCTTCCACATCGTATCCATGCGGTTTCAATTCCATAAGGTACGATTAAAAGAGCTTGCCATATCCTTTTGCCATTGCGGTATCACCGTTTCAATTCCATAAGGTACGATTAAAAGTTCTTTTAACCAAACCGTATGTGGACATTTATAATCAGGTTTCAATTCCATAAGGTACGATTAAAAGATAGACGATTTCAAGGGAGAGATAACAGTGATAACCGAGTTTCAATTCCATAAGGTACGATTAAAAGGAAACCTTTCAGCGGGAATCCGTGACGGATCATGGTTTCAATTCCATAAGGTACGATTAAAAGTGCTGAACGCGAGACAGGGAGAAAGCGTAGAGATTTAGTTTCAATTCCATAAGGTACGATTAAAAGTTCTCAGGCTTTCGCAACAGTTGTGGGAGGACTGATGTTTCAATTCCATAAGGTACGATTAAAAGGTCAAGGTTCAGCAAAGCGTATTCGGGATTTCGAGAGTTTCAATTCCATAAGGTACGATTAAAAGTGCTTCGAAAGGCAAAGCTGGTATGTACAAGGGCAGTTTCAATTCCATAAGGTACGATTAAAAGGATGCCGAAATGTAAACAATATGTTACGTTTATGGGGTTTCAATTCCATAAGGTACGATTAAAAGCCTTCAAACTAATATAAAAAATATATTAGTTTTCAGTTCATTAGCTTTGACAAATATATAAAAAACGAATCAAAATATTGTCGATAGTCAGTCATAAAAAAAGTACTGACTATCGACAATATAGGTAAATGGCTATGTATCAATAAGTCAAAGAACGTGTGCTATAAGACTTGTTATATTGCAAGTGGTAAAAGCTATACATCGACAAGAATGAGCTATAGAAAAATATCGATGCTGCTTCGTTCTTTTCCTACAATCTGTTTGTCAAGGGCTTTCTGTGAAGGCCCACTGAAGATGATGATACTATCTTCATTCTTATCCATAAATTTATCACTTTGCATCAGCAGTTCTTTCAGTTTTGCTTCAGATATTTCTCCCTCGAATACAGAATTCTGTATCCAGTTCAGATATTTTCGGCAGAGCTTAAGCATTTTGTTAACTCGTTTCTCACCGAAATCGTATACTAGAATTACATACATATGGTGTCAAATTATATTACCAATACATCTTGAATGGCTTATATTCTTCGATGGAGAGAAGATGTTTGGCCAGTTTATAGCATTCTAATTTTACCAGGTGCCGGTAACTGACCGAACGCTTCAATGAACGGTGTTGGATGGTTTCCTGAAGCCGGTCTTCGATGGCTTTTATGAAAATCTTTTTGCCCGAAGTATTCAACAGGCATCTGTTCAACTTACGGTCGAAATGTTTTGTTTGGATCTCCTTTTTATTGAGTACCTTGAAGACTACCCGGTCAACAATGATAGGCTTGAATATTTCGGCAATATCCAAAGCCAGTGAGTACCGACGTTCACCTGGTTTATGCAGGTAGCTGATGGTCGGATTCAATTGTGTCTGGTGGATGGCACGCAGGCATAGGGTATAGCATACCATGTTACCGAACGAAATCAAGGCATTCACTTCGTTACGGGGAGGCTGTTTGGACCTGCCAGCCATTTCGAAATCGTTGATGATTAGATTAAAGGCCTCGTAATAGTATTGCCGGATTTGCCCTTCTATTCCCATCAGCTCTTCTACACTGGTAGTGTCTTTGATTTTTGTGCTGAGTTGTTCGATAGGGGAGATAATGTCTACCATATCTTTACCACGACGGTCGTAGTATTTCAGATTCTTGACCATGTTATAGGCAGCTCCTTCGATAAATTTTTGGGCGATGACCAGTCGCTTTTTCTTATCTTGATAGTAGGACGTTTGTGCCAATAGCATTTTTCCGGACAACAACGAGTCACGGGGCATGAACGAACCGGTGTAATTCTCATAATAATCGAAGAAATGTACCGCTACGTCCTTTTGTCCTAAAAAATTAAACAAGGAGCTGTTAGCACGCAGACTACCGAATACATAGAATTCGCTGATGTCTTCTATCGGCAGGTAACGTGATTGTGCATCTGGAGAGGGTATTTCTCCATCTTCTGATACCGGTGTGAATTTTAGGGTATTGTCCTTGCGTTCCAGTATGCCTGGATTGAACAGGTAAAATGTTTTTTTCATTCTTCTTCCTCCCTGCTATAACAAAATTCATAATAGCTGCAATTCTTGCAGATTCCTTTTTTCTGTAAGGGTGGACATGCATTATCGGAAATGATTCGGACGATGTCTGTTTTCATATCTTCGATTTCCGACCGGTCCAGTTCGCTCAAGAAAACTTCTTGTGTCCGACGAAGAGTAGGGTATTCCAGTATGCCGGTCACATCTGCTATTCCGTTCTGCTCGAATACATAAAGATAATATTTCAGTTGCCATTCATGGGCGATTTCCACTTTATTCGATTTCTTGATTTCGTGGATAACCTTGTTTTTGGCATCGTAGAAATCTACTTTGATTCCATCCAGCTCTATCTCTTCGTACTTGGCGGAACGTTGTGGATAACTGTCTTCGTGAATGAGTTTCCCTTCGAACACCAGGTCGGAGGTATGTTCGAAATTAATACCATTGGCAAACAGCCATAACTTACGTTTGCATACTTGGTAATAGTTGAAATGTGTGCCGGTGACTTTCATGTTTTTTATTCATTAGATTATCTCATAACAATCTTGTTTCTTTTCAATACAACCTTGTTTTTCATCATAAAATAATTCCTTCGCAATCCATACATCCAAGTTGTCATTATAATCATTTTTATCTAAATGGTAAGGATATACTGAAACTAATAGTTCATTCGCCTCGATATAACGATTTTGCTCGACCAGATTGTAATATTCGTCTTTCAGGTTGTAGCACAACACATCAACTTTTTGATTATTTTGATCCATTATTTCATCAGCCCAATCTTTACATATTCCAGCAATCCAGTTATCTAAAAACTCTGAAGTAGATACCCATCCTAGATCATAATCTTGTTTCTGTTTTTGAGAATATCCGTCTTTATACACTTCATTACAAGCTTGTATCAAATCGTCTTCCGATAAATTGCATTCGTTTAACTGAGACATTACGGTCCATGTATTTTTAAGCAATTGATCATCGTAAAAAGGAGTTTTACCCATAATCCCTTCGAAAAGATGTACATTTGCCATTATTTTATTACCGGAGTAATCGACCAGTTTCCCACCACGATTCACACGTCCTAAACGTTGTATTAATGAATCTATAGGAGCATTCTCAATATAAGCTGTATTATAGTCAATGTCTAGACTGACCTCGACAGCTTGTGTAGCGACCAATAGTTGGGGACGTAGATTTTTTTCTGTATTCGTCACAAAACGCTCTATCTTTCTTCTTGATCTTTGATTGAAGCCTCCATGTAACATTATTTTCTTGGAATCATCAAAATCAATCGCCTGATAAATTTCTTGACAAGTCTTTACATTATTAACAACTACCAGTACCGACATACCTTTCTCTAAATCCGATTCAATCTGCCCTATATACTGACTGATATTTTCACTTGCATGGCAAATGAGGTAATGTCGTTTCCTTCCCATTACACTTGCATCCGAGGAATAGGTAGAATCAGGGCGGATGATTCGAGAACGATCTCCATCATAAACATTCTCTAATATTTGTTCCAATAAGAAATTGGGGATGGTAGCGGACATGAACAGAAACTTTGCTCCAAAAAATGTTCTGAAGATTTTTACTGTACTTAGCATTTTACCTGTCAGAAACGCATTATATGCATGAAATTCATCAATGATAAATAATGCATTCTGGCATTCCAACATGGATAGTTCCCATCCTTTTCCATGACAAGGTATGCGTAGTAGCTGATGTAAGGTCATGATTTTTATTGGATAATAGACCTCACGAGATAATGAATTTAATTCTCTTGCTTTATGCTCAAGCTCTGTGTAATTGGATATGACATTCGAATGTTCTTCACACAATTCATTGTATATGAAGTTCAAAGACTTGGAATGTTGTATCATCACTTCTGAACGGTCATATACGTTACAAAGGCGTGTCATCATCGCATTTATAGAAGCGGTATAAGGGAGTAAATATAGTAAACGGTTCCCTTTTGCTTGATTCGAATATACCCAACTTAAAGCGGCTTCTGTCTTACCAGAACCTGTGGGTGCATGCAAAATGGCATCACCTTTCCATTGCTGTAGCTTTTCCTGGAAATGGCGGAATGGATATTTTGTTGACTTGTCATGTGGTTGGAAATCATCTAAAGAAATCATTTGGTAATCGGGGATTTCTATTTGTCCTCCTGATGCAAGATGATCGGCAGCTTGCAAAAAAGCTCTCATTAAAGAAAATTGTAGTCTTTCATCTGCACAAGGAACCACTTTTTTCTGTTTACTCTCTCTGAACATATAGCAAAAAGCTGACGAAATCTTGTCAAGTTTCTTCTTCCTATAAATAAATTCTGCTGAGAATAAAGAAAGCCATGATTGTAAAGTTTCCAAGCACATAGTCCCTTCTGAGTCATGTAAATAGGCTCCTTCATCAATCGAAACGCTGATTCCATTAAGGTCCAGCATGGATAATGATTTCTTACAAGAATGTGATTCTACACTTTTATGATGTGTCCCAATTGCAAATAATACTGCATTGTCTATTTCTAAGAAAGTTTCTGCGAACCAGACAGACACCAGTTCATGACGGATACTGGCATATTTATCTCCATTCAGCCTTTTCTGGAAAGTAGGGTGTACTTTTCCCAAATCATGTAAAATGGCAGATTGTAAGAAATGTTTATTTAGGAAAGCCCGTGCATCATTGGATAGAGACAATGACTGAAGTAGCTTCAGTCCTGTCTCTATTACCATACATGTATGTTCATATAAGGTGGTCCCGTCGCTTTTGGCCTTAATTCTTTTTATTTCCTCTACATTCATTTTGTAAAAGTATGCATATAAAAATCTACTGGCTGTTCATCCTGAATACGATATAGATTAGAGTTTCTGACATGTACACTTTCACCTTCCCCATGGACAGCAACAAACATCATCGAATTGATGGGCACTCTTCCACTTCCGTTTTTTTCACCTTCGGCATAGGACTCGGCCAGTTGCACTAGTTGTCCTGGGATCGTCTGATTCATATCGAAAGGGATCATACAACCTTTTATATAACCTTCTGAGATGTGTACCACTTCTTTTACGCTGACTGTCTTTATTTGGAGTAAATCTTGCGAACGACCCAGCGACGGAGTTCCTACCGGAGATTTGAAGAAATCAATCCAGTCCAAACGGTCAATCCAAATAGTCAGGTAGGGATTAGTGTGGAATTCACGTATATAGGCATCACTTCCTTTGTCATGATTCTTTATTTTTTCCCCGTCAAACTGCAATCTTCTACGAGTTTCTATATCTAATGCTACTGTATCATAAAGATATCGAAAACCGACCTTCACTTCACCCGGAGAAATGAAACGCCCTAGACAGCAACCTAATATTCCTAGAATAGTAGAATATGGAGGTACTGGCATACATAAGGCATTCCCGGAAAGCACAAACGGAAGACGAGGAGTGGCAGTCCAACCTGAGAGCTGTATTTCCAGTACTTTATCCATTATCTCATATATTTATCTATGAATACTTCTACTATCTTTATTGGAGTGTCGATTATAAAGTTATCACTTGCCAAAGCTTTTACTTCCTCCTCATTTTCCAGATATCCTTTTCGGATTCCGATGCAGATAGGAGTTTGAAGTTTTTCTTTATAATCGTCTGCAAGTTCCTTCAGTAAATCTACATTTAACCGTGGACGTTCACCATTTCCAATATATAAATTATTGAAACAAGGGTTTGCAGACGTCATTCCTGCAAATACTATCACTTTAGGAGATACATCTGCTCCGAATGCGGCCATTTTAGCTCCCCCACGCAGGTGAACCAAGCCTTTCAATAGCCCCGAAGTACGTTCTTTTCTCAACTGCTCTGCATTCTGCAATGTATAAATCTGTACATTTTTCTGTGGTTCTTCCTTTACAAGAGAATTTTTATACTTTTCTATTAAATCTTTTGACAGTTCTACTCGTGAAGGTGTATTCACAAAAGTACCTAGGCGATAGCATTCCAGATTAAAGAAGCCTTCCAAGTGAGTGGAATAAAAGCGGGTCGAATAAGGTAAGGGAGTGCCATTTTTAGGAAAAACAAAAGCATTGTCTGTAGTCAGTGCACGCATTTTGGGAATTCCTTTTAAAATAGATGTTTTGAAGGGTGATGTACGTTGGATACTTTCTTCTCCTTTGGAGCCGCTTTTCATATAGCCAAACAAATCATCTTCCGGATAGGTCACAGGATCCAATTCTGTAGCTATCTTGGATGTTGCGCCTTTTGCATTTGTTTCAATAGCATGTAACTCGCTAGGCTGCCATCCATTTTCTTCATTAGCTGTATTTCTAAGCCAGCGACGCCATGCTTGAGCAGAAACATAAGGTACATCCTCCTTACGTCCATTGACAGTTTCTTTAAAGGTTTTCGGAATTACCGTATTTTGATCTTCTCCAGTAGCTAATCCGGAGCCATTCAAAAAAGTAGCTGTTGCATCACATAAAACGTTTCCAGTAATGTTTTGAATTTGTTTTGACATAATTATTCGTTTATAAGGTTATTGTTTAAGTAAATAAAAGAAATTTCATTAAGTTTTAGTCTGAAAGCGAACAAAAAAGTTTTAAAAGCGTAATTCCCCCAAGGATCATATACCAAATCATATTCATTCCATTCTTTTCCACTCTCGTTTAGGCGTTGCATTATGGAATGAAACCAGATTATTTGTAACCGTAAATCACTGCGAGGTATCGAACGTTTTATCTTTTCACATAATGCTGCATATTTAGACTTATCAACGACACTTTGAAATCTATCGTCGATGTACTGACAGGTAAAATTATTGATACGATCTAACCATTTCTTGATATCAGGATCAATTTGCAGAGATGAAGAATCTATTTCATCTTCCCAAGAAGATAAGTCTTCTTTATTCATATAATATAATCTTAGTAGAGAACAGACCCCATATACATTTTTAATCCCTCCCATTGAATAGAATAGTGGATATAAACGATAGATCCCCTCTTTCCAGGCATTCTCTATCAGTAGTTCATCCAAAATAGAAGAATCCACATCGTTATTTTTATCACCGTATCGGAAGTTTAATATCCGGTCGATGATTTTCGCTCGTTGATATTCTGAGGTCTGTTCTAATAGTTTGATTATTCTTACGCAAAGGTGTGAGGTTGTCGTATCTTTTACATTTACCATTGGCATGATTGATATAGAAGCTCCTTTCTGGTAATAAAAATGTATTAGTTTATGAATTTGAGTACATCGATATGAAACTGGTAGTTGTTCAGGTGCATCCAGAATGGATAGCTGGCAGCTCATTGACCAATCACCTTTTTCGGTTGCTCGTAACAAAATTCGATTTAATAACGACGCATAATCGTTCTTTATTTCATAAGCATCAGTCTTGTTCAGTATAGTCATATCTTTAGCATCCCTATATTTCATTACCAGGCCAGAAATATATTGAGCTATTGTAATAAGCTTCTCTTTACGAATGACTTTCCAATATGATTCAAAGAACTGCACGCTAACTCCTTCATTCATTTTGGAAGGATAAAGAAACTTCCATTCTTTTTTATCGGAAAGACATTCCAGAAATCCGGAACTTAAGAAAGAATCTGTCAAGATATGCTCGAGCTCACCTTTATGTCGATTACGCAATACAAATAATTGTCTAAGTAATTCATTGGGAACTCGGTCTATGAAGCAACTGGCACCTGCCCCTGAATTTGAAAAGCTCCACAGATTGACATCTGTGTATTCACAGTCAGCCTTACATCTTTCCATTACTTCCAGGGCTTCCAATACATAATTACCTTTAGCCCCCTTCATATTTTCAATTGGAGCATTTGTTGCAACAACTTCCTTTACTTTATCTACCAGATTATTTACTTTTTCTTCTACAAATTCTTCACAAAACTCCAAGGCTGTAGAATCAATTAGTAAAATACCTTTTTTATATATATAGGCACAAAATGGAAGGAACTGAAGCAATACTACACAAATAGGATGTACATGATAAGTCTGTTTGGCCATAGGAAGAGATTGGGCATCAGAGCCAAGTCCTCCTAGCAAAGGAAACCAACATCTGTTTAAAGTTAAATCTTTCTTTTTGGCTTCCTTTTCTGGTATACCCAAACTAACTAACGTTTCTAACATAAAATCTGAAAAAGTCTTGGAATAATGTAGTCCTGTCAGATTACATTGCTTATCACCTTCCGATTCAAAGCCATCCACTATCTTTACCAGTAGTGTTTCATAGATTTTTTCTCCGAGCTTCTTATCATTGTATAATGGTCCATTCTTCGTGAACAGCATAGTATAACTTTTGAAGCGCAAATTCATGCTCATCAACGAATAGGGAAGTTTATCGCACACTTTCCCAATCATATTTCGTAATAAGTTTGTAGTGATGTCTTGTACATCATTTAACCCAGCTAATGCTTTTATTGTCATTAAAGCATTGTTGACCATGGGATTACCTGTATAATGATTTACAATGTTCATATCAAAGATAATCAATTAATAGTTTTAAAATAAATAGGACAAGGACCATCTCTCCTACAGAAATATCAAAATCAATAAATCCTAGCCTTCTATTAATTCTTAATTTCATATTCTATTCTTCTTTTGAATGCAAAAATAGTATATCCATTTATATTTAATCACTAAATATGGTGAACAAATTGTTGTAAATAATAAAAAATTGTATCTTTGCACCTGAAGAGGAATTGAAATTTTATATTTAAACACTAATCGTACCATACTCCCCAATCAATTTTGGGGAGTTATTTCTCTTCCTCTAAAAATCCGAATCCCATTGAGGAAAGACTTCCTGCAGCTGATTCATAGAGGAATCTCATTAACTCTATTGGAGCTGAAATCTTTAGTTTACACATAAAACCTCGAACATTTGTTTCTTGTGGAGTACCTACTTTTATTTTTATTAAGGCAGATTTAGGTTGACCAATAACTTTCATCTGACAACTCTCTATATTAAAAATTTTATTTGTTCCATAAAATAAATTATATTTATCTATCAGACCTTTGAATAAAATATAAGGTGAAATGGAATCTTCAGGTGATAAGTAATCTACTTTGTTATCTGCTTTACGGAGTTTCAAACACATTGGTGATAAAGTCCGGAATGTCATCTCTTCTGTAAATTCAGGAGAGGACAAGACCTCTATATTACGTACTGTAAACTGTACAGTTGATATCTGATCACCAATTTCAAAGACTTTATTTGTGAATACTCCTTGTATAAAACTTTGGGTTCCTTTTTCTGGAAGAAAGCTAATTTGCCATTCGATTGTATCAGATAAAATTTGCATCCGTCCTTTCTCTGGTTGGACTTTGTATTTTTCTATTTTGAATCGTGAGTAGGAGAAGAACTTGAACGCTTTGCCATTTCTCATGCGGTATCCGTTGTTGTGCAACCAGGTGCTGTAATCTTTGTCTGCACGGGATAATATCTTATAGATAGCGGCAGATTGTTCGTATTGATAGTTGATGGGAAGTATGTTCCCAAAAGCTTTTCGATTTACTTCCAGTATGAGTTTGAATCTCATGGTTGATGTTTTATTATGGTTTTAGTGTTTTCCACGAAGATAGTTATTTAAATAGATTAATTCCCTTTTTCTACTATGTTTGTCAACACATCCCTTCACACCCCTCTTAAACATTTTGCCATACAACAACAATTATACGGATAAAATCCATTATATTTACACATCCGAATATCCTTGTTAATCTAGCATACTATGAATAGAATCTTTACAAGTCTGGCAGCAGTCGGGTTGGCACTGGCTGTCTATGCGGCGGAAGGGGAAACCTCCGTGGCCGGAACACCGCTTCGGGTGATTCCGATACCTGAAAACATCGAACTGGAACAGGGGGTATTTACCGTTCCCGAGCAGGGAATGACCTGCTACATCGAGGGAGAGCAGACGGAACAACTGACCGGCTACCTAGAGCAGGGTCCCCTGAAATGGATACCGGTGGAGAAGGCGGGAAAGGCCGATGTGGTGATAAAAATTGCTGACAAGAAACCACGCAAGGGGGAAGCGGAGGACGGTCGGACGGCGGAAGGATATTCCCTACAGATTACTCCGAAACGGATTACGATACGGGCTGCCGGCGAGGCCGGTGCCTTCTATGCCTTACAGACCCTCCTGCAAATGACGGAGGAGGGGAGGAACCGCCGGCTGGTGTGCTGCACGGTGGACGACCGGCCGCGCTTCGCATACCGGGGACTGCACTTCGACGTGTCCCGACATTTCCGCTCCAAGGAATTCCTGATGAAACAGATGGATGCCATGGCGCTGCTGAAGCTGAACAAGATGCACCTGCACCT
>ULWY01059149.1_pt1 | contig 11259 bp, 9 predicted proteins | sample 1960761 | NCBI WGS metagenome assembly ULWY01 (sample SAMEA4835824, study PRJEB28245) | human gut metagenome | biome: gut microbiome; material: fecal sample | place: Denmark | collected 2008
TGCCCGGTCTCACTGTCGATCGCTTTGCGCCCACAGAGAACGAGATCAAAGCCGCCGAGTCTGTTTATTGCCGCGGCAAGGATATTTGCCGTGACTAAAGTATCAGAGCCGGCGAGAGCGCTGTCACAAATGAGGACAGCACGGTCAGCGCCGGCTGCAATAGCATCTCGCAGAGCGTTCTCTGCGTAGGAAGGAGCCATGGTGACGACAGTCACCATGGTCTCCGGGGCATTATCTTTGATCCTGAGCGCAAGCTCAAGGGCATAGGCGTCAGCAGGGTTTATTCCGAGTTTTCCGCCCGAGAGCCTGTCGTCATTGTCGGTAAGCGAGTCAGTAAACGTGGCCTGAGAAACGATCTTCAGGCATACCAATATATTCATAGCGCCTCCGAAATCAGATGATATCGTGATAGACCTCTGCAAGAGCTTTCTGTATCGTGCGGTAATCTTTGAAGCCTTTTTCGTAGATCTCCACGTTTTCGGGAATGGGGGTCACGACGTCGGCAACGGTGACGCACTTTTTGACGCTGTCATCAAAATCGGCGAACACGCCGGTAGCAACGCCTGCGAGCATAGCCGAGCCGAGGGATGAGTCGTTATCTACGGTGCTCGTGAGCGGAGTGGCCAAAACGTCGGCGAGTATCTGCCGCCAAAGCTTGCCCTTTGCTCCGCCGCCGATAATGCGGTATTCGCTGACAGCGATCTTCTGTGCCTTTATCTCCTCAAGACAGTCGCGCATGGAGTAGGATATGCCCTCCATAACGGCGCGCGTAAAGTGGCCTTTCGTGTGGTGCATGCCGGCGCCGACAAAGCTTGCGCGCAGCTTGTCGTCGTAATACGGAGTCATCTCGCCGAGAAGGTAGGGATGGAAATAGAGCTTTTCGCTGCCGGCAGGAACTGCCTCGGCGGCGCGGTTTAGCACCTCGTAAGCGCTCGTGCCCTTTTCCTCGGCGATCCTGGATTCGTCTGTTCCGAATATATCCCTGTACCACTTGTAAGACGCAGCGCAGCTTCTTGTTCCGGTTCCGGGATACCAGAGACCGGGGATAACGTGGCGGTAGTTAAAAAACTGATGACTTGCTATCGGACCTGAGGTTATGGGGCATATGCGGCCGGCAGTTGCAAGCTTTACGGTCGCGCAGCCCTCTGCAATGGCTCCGGAGGCGTAGACCTCCAAAGCCGTATCCGTTGTGCCGGTTATGACCGGCGTTCCGGCTGCAAGCCCGGTCGCCGCGGCGATCTCGGGAAGAACAAAACCGGCAATGTCACCGGGCTGCTTGATCTCCGGCAGCATATCGGCGGAAACACCGGCAAGCTCGCAAAGCTCCGGGACCCAGCGACTCGTGTGATCGTTGCAGAGCATCGCGCCCATCGCTTCGATCGAGTCTGTGCAGAAATCCCCGGTTATGCGGTGGCGCACATAGTCCTTTGCAAAGTAAACACGGCGAGTGTTTTTGATAACCTCCGGCTCGTTTTCACGCAGCCACATCATCTGCGGCAAGGTCCATGCCGGACTTACGGAGTTTACGGAGCTTTCTCTGAGCAGCTCGGAGCAGTTTTCTTTCAAGAACCTTGTCTGCGCGCCGCTTCTTGCGTCCGACCAGTGGATGAATCTGCGCAGAGGCTTATCGTCTGCGCCGCAGAGCACTGCCATGTGCGTTGCGGCATCAATGGCCAGCGCCGATATCGCTTTGCCGTCGATCCCAGCCTTTTCGATGCATGCCTTGATATTTACTATGACAGCGTCGAAAAGATCATCGGCATCCTGCTCGAGCCAGCCGGGCTTCGGAGAATATGCAGGATATTCGCGCGAGGCTGTAGCAAGCACATTGCCCTGCGAATCTATAAGCGTTGCCTTGGAGGATGATCCTCCAAGGTCTACGCCCAAAAGTAGTTTTTCTGCCATAATAGCACCGCCTTATCAGCAAAGTCCGTCCAGAATCTCGTAAATGTCAGCGATCTTTACGCCGTCGGTAGCATACTTGCTCATGATATAGAAATCGTCGGGTGAGGCGGTTATGATAAGGTCGCTGCCGAGGCGCACGGCGTCCTCGCATCTTACGCGCACCATCTGCGCGGCGACCTCGGGCGCGTACATATCAAACGGCACTGTGCCGATACAGCGTGACATTTTTCCGTTAAGGAACAGCTCGGTCAGTTCAATGCCGCAGGCGTCTGCGATTGCCTTGAAGGGCGCGATCTCATCGAGAGCGCGTGTGAGCTTTACCGGCTCCTGAAGCGAACCGGCAATGCCGGCCTTTTTGACCTTGAGCTTGCCGTCGGCGATCAGAGCGGCTATGAACGCTGTCGCGGTTACGATCTCGATCCCACTCAGCAGACCCCATGCGCCGTACTGCTCTTTGAACATCGCGGCGTCGGCAGGGTTTAAAACGACCAGAGTTTTTGCGCCGGTGTCGGCGATCATTTTCGCCGTGTGTGCCGCAACTGCCTGAACGTCACCCGTGTAGCCCATAAGCTCGCCAAGGTATGCGCCGGATGCAGGCTCGTCGGCGAGAACGGTGAAGTCAATGCCGGCCTTTTTGAGAATGCTTATGGCATGAACGCCGGTGTCTGCGCGCATTGCCTCGGCTGTCTGACCGATGAACAGAAGTACCTCGGCCTTCTCGGGCAGCTTGCCTGCTTTTTCAAAAAGCTTACCCATTGCGCTAAGACCGAAGATGTTGCCGCATTCGCTTATGGTGTCGATCATCTTGATCACGGCTGCCGGAGCGAGATCTTCAACGACCGCGCGCATTCTTGCTTCGCGTGTGTATTCGCTGGGCTTGTAGCCTGTGACGCAATCGTTTGCGCATGCGTCGCACAGCGTGCAGTGGTACATTGCCTCGGCAATATCTTTGTCAAACTCTGTTCCGCGTTCGATCATCGAGATCATCAGACCTCTTGCGCGCGGAGTCCATGCCTCGCTGCCGGTTGCTCCGGCGACGGGGCAGATATGGCGGCACATCCAGCAGAATCTGCATGCGTCGGCCTGTCTTGCACTGTCTTTAGAAAACATATCAAAACCTCTTTATCGCAAAATTTTTCCGCGCCTTTTTACAGGCCCATCTTGTACGGGTTCATGATCCCGTTGGGGTCAAGCTCTTTCTTGATGCCCTGGAGCACCTGCATTGCCGGGCCGTAGCTTTCCTTCATGAGTCTGCCGAGCTTCAGACCGACGCCGTGGTGGTCGTTGATAACGCCGCCGTTTGCAATTGCCGCGCGAACGCCGGCGTTCCAGATGCGGTTGTGCAGACGGATGCACTCTTCCTGATCCTCGGGCGGATTGTCGATGATAAAACGCGAGTAGTTCATGCAGCCCCAGTCGTACCAGTGGGAGCTGTGAGATATAAAGCGCACGCCGTCATAGGTTTCCTCAACGGCTTTTTTCATCGCCCAGTATATTTTTTCGATGTTGTCGTATGTCGCAACGGTGTCCAGAGTTCCGAACATCTGCGGATTGTTCATGATGTAGCCGGGGTAGAAGAAGGTTATACGGTTCTCAAACCACTTTTCGCCGTACTCCGTGCCGAGATACTCCGCGTCGTACTTATTGCAGATATCGAGTATAAGCTCTTCCTCGGCGGCAACGATCTTGGCGTGTCCCTCAACGGTGAGGTTCATGAACGAGCCGCGCTTTTCAAAGCCGATGACCTTTTTTATGATGGAAACGGTTTCAGCCTCGTCGAACAGGCGCACGATAGAGGGCTTTACGGTCTGCACTATCTCGCGGCATGCGTCGTAGCCTGTGGAGATATCCTTGAACAGGAACGCATGGTGGCGGCGTACCTCGGGAAGCTTGGTCATTTTGAACTTTGCCTTGGTCATAATGCCGAGCGTGCCCTCGCTGCCGAGAAACAGAGGCAGAAGGTTCGGGCCGCTCGAATGCTTGGGAACGGGCAGAGTGTTTATGATATCGCCGTTGGGAAGTGCCACCTCGACCGAGAGACACTGATCGTCGATCTTGCCGTATTTGGTGGAAAGGATGCCGATGCCGTTGTGTGCCAGCGCGCCGCCAACGGTGCAGCAGGTAAGGCAGCTGGGCAGATGCATAACAGAGAAGCCCTGCTCGTTTGCGTACCATTCGAGGGTCTGGAATATCATACCTGTTTCGCAGGTGATGGTGCCGGCCTTGGTGTCGATATCAAGCAGCTTATCCATGCGCTTGATATCAAGGACTATGCCGCCTGCCATGGGCAGAGCGCCGCCCTGCGAACCGCTTCCGCCACCCCATGTCTGGACGGGGAGCTTGTAGTAGTTCGCTATCTTGAGTACCTTTGAGACTTCTTCGGCGCAGCCGGGGCGCACGACGTAGTCGGGGAGCGCGGGATCGCCGCCCTTATCGACGGTCATTCTTGCAAGCCAAAAATAGTCCGTACCGTAAGCAAGCTTCTGATCGCTACTGTGACTGACGTTCTCGACGCCGACAGCGTCCTCAAGCTCGGTAAGGATCATTTCGTGCATAAATCCTCTGAGTTCCATTTGCATCCTCCTGTATGTTCATGCTCAGTGAGCAGTATTTAACTTTTTATTGCCTGCCGATATTTTTTCTCTGCCTCGGCAGAGGGCAGATGAGATTAAAAACAGTTATGGAAAATAGATCGTTAGCTGCATATAGGTCTGCGGCAGGCTGCCCGAAGGCAGCCTATTGGCAGATGAAAAAGAAAAGAAGTGTAAAATGCCTTACAACTTGCTTGTAAGCGAGGATTACTTGTATGCTGGCATGATGGCGTCTGCTTCGGCAACTGCGGTGGCATATGCCTCAAGGCCTTCGATGAGTGCGTCATCGGGAATGGTGAGAGGAGGAGTGAGCTTCATGGTGATGCCTGCGCCGACGGCCGCGAAGAAGGTAAGACCGTTCTCGTTGCACTTTTTGGTGACTTCAAGTGCAAATTCGGGGTGAATTGCGTGAGTGTCGGCCTCTGCAAAGGTGACGGCCCATGCCATACCGATGCCGCTTACATAGCTTATGCGCTCGGGGAACTGCTTCCACAGTGCCTTGAGCTTTTCTTCCATGATCTTGCCCTTGCGCAGAGCTTCCTGGCACATGTTGTGCTCTTTGAGGAACTTGATGTTTGCTGCGGTGCCGGCGGAAGCAACGGGGCTGCCGGAATGGGTGGAGGTCATGGTGTTGGGAGCGTAGATATCCATCAGCTCGCGGCGGCCGACAAGTGCCGACTGAGGCAGACCGCCGGAAAGACCTTTCGCGGTGGTGAACAGATCGGGCAGGATGTCATAGTTTTCAAAGCCGAACCACTTGCCGCTGCGGCAGCAGCCGATCTGGATCTCGTCCATCATAAGAACGATGTCATACTTATCGCAGAATGCACGCAGATTCTTTGCATAGGACTTGGGCATCGGGTAGCAGAGGTTGCCGTAGTAGGACTCGATGATGATGCCGGCGATGTTTTTGTACTCAACGCCGTGCGCGTCGATGGTGTCCAGAAGGGTCTGGAACATTTTTTCGTCCGAGAAGCCGGGCTTGGTGGGATCTGCCCACTCGTGATCGTATGCGTTGGGCCAGGGAGCCTGGAAAATGTCGGGGTCGAGATTTCCGATCCAGTCCTTGAGCGCGGGCTGACCGCCGACCATCTGAGAAGCGAGGGTGCGTCCGTGGAACGCGCCTTCAAAGGATACGATGACCTTCTTTGCCGGACCACCGACCATCTTGCCGTGGGTGCGTGCGATCTTGACTGCCGCCTCAACTGCCTCGGTGCCGGCAGAGAGCATGAACGCCTTGCTGTCGGGGATGGGGCTTACGCTGCAAATTGCCTTTGCGGCCTCAACGCGCTCCTTGGTCGGGTGCAGATATGCGCACAGCAGGGGCTTGTCGAGAGTTTTCTTGATCGCGTCGATGATCTCGGGATTGCCGTGGCCGGCGTTTGTGATCATAACGCCCGAGGAGAAGTCGATGAACTTGTTGCCGTACGGGTCACATACCTTGTAGCCGTCCTCGGTGTGATCCCACACGATAAGGGGCTGGCCTGCGTTGGATATGGGCTCATACTTCTGCATTTCCTTTATAAGATCGAAAGACTCGGGCACGGGAATGGGAGTGACTATGCGGCGATGCTTAGTCTCGATGCGTTTAGTCTCGCGGGACTCCATTTCAAAACCTTGACCGTTCATTTTAAAACCTCCAAAAATATTGTTTTTTATTAAGGCTATTTTTCGTTTTCAACTTCGGCGTAGGGTCCCATGCCCCACTTTTTGCTGTAGTATTTGTACTTGTTTTTCAGCCCGTCGATGACGAGGTAGATAAGGACTATGATCATACCGGCAACCGTGAGCCGAGTCGTAAGCTCGGACGAGCCGGCGATGATACCCTTGTCCATCAAAAGCGCGATAACCTCGCAGACGAGCGCGCCGAGCAGGAGAAATTTCCTGCGCAGAAATTGCGCAAGGCTGAATTTTTCGTTTTCTTTTCGCTGATTTTTCATAGTTCCGCCTTACAGTAGCTTTTTCATATCCGCCATAACGGCATCCATCTTCTCGAGCGTGATATCGGCGTCGGCGAGTGTGTGCTGAACCGAGAATCCGCAGTGAGAGGGGATGTTTGCGTTCCAGTAAGAGTGGAAATACAGGCCGCGGTCGAGCGCTCCGTTAATAAAAGCGTTTGCCAGATCGCGTCTGAACAGCTTCTGTGATGCGCGCAGATCGTAGTCGATCTCGCGATCTTCATAGCCCCAGTAGATAGCAAATCTTGCACCGAGGCTGCTTACATGGCCGGGCAGGCCGTGCTTTTTCATAAGATCCTCCATGCCGGAGAAAAGCTTAGAGCCGAATGCCTCGATGTGGTCATAGAAGCCGTCCTCGAGCGCCATGCTGACGCATGCGTTTGCCGCGTATACGCCGAGCTGATTGCCGCTGTAGGTGCCGGATACGCCGACTATGCCGCCGGGCGAGCAGATATCCATGATTTTGGCTTTGCCGCCGACGAGCGATATCGAAGCGCCGCCGCCGAGAGCCTTTGCAAAGGTGGTTATGTCCGGCTGCACGCCGTAGAAGCCTGCCGCGCTGCCCGGACGGAAGCGCAGACCGGTGATCACCTCGTCCATTATCATGCAGATGCCCTCTGCGTCGCATATTTCGCGTATGCCGCGCACAAACTCGGGCTTCATCATCGAGCAGCCCATGTTAAAGCATATCGGCTCGATGATGATAGCTGCGACGTTGCCCTTGTATTTTTCAACAAGCTTTGCAACGGCTTCAAGATTGTTTGATTCTGCGACCTTTATAAGGTCTGTGAATGCGTGGGGGATACCTGCGCTGTCGGGCACCGTTTCGCACACGCCGTCAACGATGGGAGGATAGTTGTTGTGGTTGTACCATACCATCTCGTGCATGCCATGGAAGTGGCCGTCGAGCTTTATTACGATGTCTTTGCCGGTGTAGCCGCGCGATGCGTATCGCGGCCATGGTAGATTCGGTACCTGAGTTAAGAAGTCTGAACTTTTCGACAGTGGGAACGAGCTTGGTAAAATTCTTTGCGAATTCTATCGTCTTTTCCGTGTCGTAATTCATCAGAAAGCCCTTTTCGATGCATTCTTCAAGAGCTGCCTGAATGCGCGGATGCTTGTGGCCGAACATTGACGCGCCCGAGCCGCCGTGATAATCGATAAACTCCTGATTATCAACGGTGTAAAGGCGAGCGCCCTCGGCGTGGTCGATGTAATGGGGCATGCCGCAGGCAACGTTGACTCGTCCGCCGGCGGAAACGCCGCTGGGCATATATTTTTTGCCCTCTTCCCAAAGCTCATGACTTCTTTCAAGTTTCATTTCAGGATCCTCCGATATGTAATAATGAGATCAAAATCAGGTTGCTGCGCCGAATACCAGATCGGGCAGGAACTGCGGGATCGGCAGCAGGATGCACAGCACGATAACAAGAAGCATAATGCCGATGACGATCAGCATGTGCGGCAAAACGGTGTCCCTCATCTTGGAGCCTGTGAGGTTCATGGAGAGGAACAGATATATGCCGACAGGAGGCGTAAGACCGCCGAGAACGGTACTCAGTGCGAAAACAACGCCGAGCTGGTTGAGGTTTACGCCCAAAGAGGCGAACATGGGATAAATGATAGGCAGGATGATTGGCAGCGCTGCAAGCGATTCCATGAAGCAGCCTATTACGACCATGAACGCGATTACAAGGAAGAACAGACCCGTGGGGCTTGTTGTGATGCTCAGCATGAAGTCAACGATCTTCTGGCCCATACCCTCAAGTGCGAAAATGTAAGAGAAGATAGAGGAGAAGCCGATGATCATCATGACCATTGCCATGTTGACGGACGCCGAGCGCAGGACGTTTATCAGATCCTTAAAGCTCATGGACTTGTACACGAATACCGAAACGATAAGACCGTATACGCAGGCGACCGCGCCGGCCTCGGTTGCTGTGAAGATGCCGCCCATAACGCCGCCGATGATGATAATGGGCATCAGCAGAGCCCAGATGGAGTCTTTAAACGCAGCCCAAACGACCTTGCCGCGGAATTTTCCGCCGTAGTCGATGTTGCGCTTTTTTGCGTAAATGTAGCAGTAGATCATCAGGCTCAGGCCGATGATAAAGCCGGGGATAATGCCGCCGACGAACAGACGCGAGATCGAAAAGCCCGTTATGCAGCCGAAAACGATCATATCGACGCTCGGCGGGACGATCGGGCCGAGCGAGCCTGCGCCTGCGCTCATTGCTGCGGTGAAGCCGCGGCTGTAGCCCTTTTTGAGCATTTCGGGAACGGTGATGCCGCCGATGGCGCTTATGGTCGCGGCGCCGGAGCCGGAGACGGCAGCGAAGATCATACTCGCACCGACTGTGGTTATTGCGGTACCGCCGCGCAGCCATGACAGAATGGCCGAGGCGAAGTTGACTATCCTTTTGGATATGCCGCCCTTGCCCATGATCGCACCGGCGAGGATGAACAGGGGAATAGCCATGTACGAGAAGGAGTTTATGCCTTCAAAAAACTGCTTTACGACCATGAACATAGGCGCGGTGCTGCCGAAGTAAAGTCCGGCCGTACCGGCTATGCCGATGGCAAACGCGATGGGGACGCCGAACAGCAGGCAGCAGATAAGTGTGATGATCGTGATTTGTATCATTCTTTCTTACCTCCGTCCTTGCCGACGTTATCGGCATTGTCGTCGCTATCCTTAGCGGCCTCTGCCTCAAGCTCGCGGTCAAATTCCTTGGCCATGGCCTGAGCTTCAAGCAGAAGCTCGTCGCTTTCTATTCCGTGGATGATGTTGTAAACCTTGCGCGGAACCTGGCCGAGAAGGCTCAGATTGACCGAAATTATGCCTGCTACAAATGAGGCATAGATGACCGATTTCGGCAGCCATACGACTGAAGTCGCGGTCGAGTTGCCTGCACGCTCGATAAGCTCAAGCGAGGGGCCGATGAGATAGATCATGAATCCGAAAACGATGATTCGAGTGATAAGATAATGCGCGGCGCGCAGCTTGGGCCAGCGCGCAAATGCGCCCTGAAGTATGTCCATACTGACGTGCTGATCTTCCCTTGTTGTAAGACCGGCGCCCACGAGAACACCCCAGATCATGATGTAGCGAAGAATTTCTTCCGCCCATACGATGGAGTTGTTGAGGGCATAGCGCCAGAATACCATCGCAAATGTAAGCCACATGATGGCGAACATTATGATGCAGCACATAACTAACTGGACCCATTCAATGCTTTTATCAATCTTCTTTAAAACGTTAAGCATTGTTTCCTCCTAAGTTTTTAAACAGCACCATAGTTAGCCGGGCTAACTATGGTACTGCGGTTTTTAAGTGCTGTGTGGTGGCTTTTTGATTACTTGCTGTAGGATGCGATAGAGTCGAGCAGATCGCCGAGGCCGTAGCCGATGAATTCGTCATATATCGGCTGGCATGCGTCCTTCATTCTTGCGATCTCGGTCTGAGGCATCTCGTAGATCTCAACGCCGGCCTTCTCGATGGCGGCGATGTTATCCTGATCGGAAGTTGCACGAAGCTCAAAGCAGTAAGCTTCGGACTCGATGACTGCCTCCTGGATGGCCTTCTGGATATCCTCAGGGAAGCTGTTCCACTTTTCCTGGTTCATGCAGATGACGTTCATCGCTGCAAGGTGATAGGTGTAGGACATGTAGTTGTTAACTTCCATCCAGTTCTGCTGAACGATGTTTGCAAGGTCGCACTCGCAGCCGTCAACAACGCCCTGCTGAAGAGCCTGATAGGTCTCGGAGAAAGCAGTGGTGGTCGGGTTTGCGCCCATGTCCTTGAACATGTCAACGTAAATGGTCGCGTTGGGAACGCGGATCTTCATGCCCTTGAGGTCGTCAAGAGTCTTGATGGGAGACTTGACGCTGAGCATGTGACGGAAGCCGGAGTAAACGTTGCCGAGAACGTACAGGCCGGTGCCGTCTGCGATCTTGTTGAGCTCGGGGCGGATGAGGTTTGCGGTGACTTCCTTCGCGGCGTCAATGTTGCTGTACTGGAAGGGCAGGCCGAATACTGCAAACTCGGGCTTGTTTGTAACGGTTGCCCAAACGGAGCCTTCGGAGAAGCCCATGTCGCATGCGCCGGTGACGCACTGCTCTGCGATGTTCTGCTCGTCGCCGAGCTGCTCGTTTGCGAAGATCTTGACCTGGCATGCGCCGTTGGTCTTTTCTTCAACGAGCTCCTTGATCTTTGCCATCTGCTTGTGCTCGATGGAGTCCTCGGTGTAGACGTGGCCGATGGTCAGGGTGTACTTCGCGTCGGCAGTCTCGCCTTCCTTATTGGTGTCGTCCTCGCCGCCGCGCTTGCCGCAAGCGGTCAGAGAACACAGGGACAGAACCATTGCCAGGGAAAGTAAGAGAGCTATAAACTTTTTCATACATTACCTCCTATTGTGTTTTGTTCTTTTTCTCTCTTTACAGGCCGTGCGCGCCGTTTGGCTTGCAACGGCATGATTTATGGGGTTTGCGGATAAAAATTTCTGAAATAAAATTTCAGAACTTGACACAGCATGAACGAGTGTCAAAAACGTTACCGTGCCTGTTGCTATTGCCATTCTAATTCCAAAACGCTGTATTTTCAACAAATTTTTGCGCATTCGCTCATTTTTGACGCTTTTGCACAAAAATAGGCAGCAGATTTTGTGAATTATTATTTCTGAAATAATATTTCAGAAACGAAAATTAATTTTTCGCTTATCTTTTAACGGTACTTGAAAAAAATTCGATGATTTGTTATATTTCTATCAACAACTCTGATTATCTCCAAAAAGCCCGGAAATACG
>ULWY01097464.1_pt1 | contig 11253 bp, 12 predicted proteins | sample 1960761 | NCBI WGS metagenome assembly ULWY01 (sample SAMEA4835824, study PRJEB28245) | human gut metagenome | biome: gut microbiome; material: fecal sample | place: Denmark | collected 2008
ATTGGAGATAACCTAGCTGCACGTATTATTGCAGAACTAGGTGATATGACAAGATTCAAAAAGAAGAATGAGTTAGTAGCCTTTGCCGGACTGGATCCAAGAATCAGTGAAAGTGGAAAGAATGACGGAGATCATATGCACATTACTAAAAAAGGCAATAAACGATTAAGGTGTTTATTATATCTGGCTGTAACGTGTTCTATAAGGCTTAAAAGAGATGATAATAGTATTAAGGATTTCTATATAAAGAAAAAGCAGCAATCAAACCCGATGTGTTCGAAAGCTGCTAAAACTGCATGTGCTAGTAAATTAGTCCGAATAATTTATAGCATGTGCAAAACTGGTGAGTTATACCAGTACAACAAATAACAATGAGATTATACACCTAAACCACCCTGAAAAAAAGTGCTTTTTCTTCAGGGGTTTTCAGCGTGCAATAAAAGCTATGAAAAATTACCGATTATTTTTTTGAATTTTTACTTGATTTCTATTATCCAATTTTTTTATACCTAAATAAAAAAAGATAGCACAAAGGCTATCTGTATAAATCATACAACATTCCATGCTTAAGGCTTGATGAATCAATACCTAATACATCTAAAAGCTTATAGGCAAACGCAAATGCTGTGGCTGGTCCTCTACTTGTAATAATATGACCATCTACAATCACTTCTTCTTCAACATATTTACCTGCTTTTAAATAACTTTCTATTTCTTCTCCTGGATAAGAAGTGACTTTCTTATTAGTGATTACACCTGCTTTACCTAAAGCCATAGGTCCTGCACATATAGCGGCAATATATCTTTCTTCATGATCATATTTCTTAATGAGTGAAATAATACGATCATCATCTCTTAAGGTCCATGCACCTGCTCCTCCAGGAATCACAATCATATCATAATAATCCATGTCTGTAAGTGTCTTATCGGCACGTACAGGAATGTTTCTAGAAGAAATGACAACCTGCTCCTCTTTAATAGAAACAGTGTCTACATCCACTTCTGCACGTCTTAAGATATCCACTACACCTAAGGCTTCTACTTCTTCAAAACCATCTGCCATTAAAACTGCAACTTTAGCCATACTATTATCCTCCTATCAATGATTGAAACACATATCCTGCAATCATTAATCCTGCACTTGCTGGCACAAACACACTACTACCTGGTGTTCTCTGTCCTGTCTTTGCAGGAATCTCATCTGAATAAGCAACTAAACACTTCTTAATTCTTCTTGCTTTTAATTCTCTTCTCATTACTTTCGCAAGAGGATCAATCTTTGTCTTATAGATATCAGTAATCTGTAAGTGAGAAGGATCAAGCTTATTACCTGTGCCCATAGAAGAGATAATAGGTACATTCAATTCTGTACATCTCTTAATCAATTCTATCTTTGCAGTTACTGTATCAATTGCATCAATTACATAATCATATTGAGATAAATCTATTGTATCAGCATTCTCTGGTAAATAAAATGTATCAAACGTATTTATATTTAAATTTGGATTAATATCTAACATACGTTCTTTAATAATATCTACTTTCTTCTTACCTACTGTAGAATGTAAGGCAATGATCTGTCTATTGAGATTTGTGATATCCACTGTATCATGATCAAATACATCAATTGTTCCTATACCAGAACGAACCAACCCTTCAATGACATAGCCTCCAACACCACCACAACCAAACACTGCAACATGTTTAGTCTTCATGATATCAATAGACTCATTACCTGCTACCCATCTTAATCTTGTAAACTGATCATCCATTATTCCTGCTCCTTATAGAAATCTAAGAAACTCTTCTTTGATTCATCCCAGTCAGTATAGGCAATAATTGTTTTAAGATTGACATTCTCTACACTCTTAAAGATATTCTGTTCCACTTTAGGATTGATTTCTCTTAGTTTCTTAATCAACATCTTAGTTTCTGCACGTTTAGATGTATGTTCAATTTCTCCACGTGCTTCTGATTCTTCTGTAAAACGACATGCACACTGTAAGAACTTTAAATTAAACTTCTCAGCCCAGGCAATAATATCTTCTTCATGAATCAAATACATAGGACGGATTAATTCCATACCTTTAAAGTTCTTACTATGAAGTTTAGGCATCATAGTCTGGACCTGAGCCCCATACATCATACCCATTAATATTGTTTCTATGACATCAGAATAATGATGGCCTAACGCAATCTTATTACATCCTAATTCCTGTGCTCTATGATATAAGAACCCTCTACGCATTCTTGCACATAAATAACATGGATTCTTTTCTATCCCATGTACGACATTGAATATATCTGACTCATAGAACTGAATAGGAATACCTAGCTTTTCCGCATTCTCTTCAATCAATTTTCTATTGGCAGGATTATAGCCTGGATCCATACAGATGAACTCTAAATCAAAATGAAACTTACCATGTCTCTGTAATTCCTGTAATAGCTTTGCAAGAAGCATTGAATCTTTTCCACCTGAAATACATACCGCAATCTTATCACCAGGTTCAATGAGTTCATAATCCTGAATACCCTTAATAAATCTACGCCATAAAGGTTTTCTAAAGTTTGTAATAATACTACGTTCTATCGTTTTAATGTTATCCATTGTTTCACCTCTAGTTCCTACTAAATACATAGGAATATACTCTAAAATTCAAGGTTATCCTCTAAGGATAACCTTACTAAAAAACATTATAAACAGTTAATAGGCGTAAATGCAATTATTATCGACCAAAATACGCATCAATACCATTCGCAATACCTTCTGCAATTTTCTGCTGGAAATCACTGTTGTTGAGTTTTCTATCTTCATCACCATTAGAAATAAATCCCATTTCAAGTAAGCAGACAGGTGTCTTACACCAGTTGATTCCACTTAAGTCATTACGTGCAGCCATTCCTCTATTTCTAATGCCTGTAGTACTGCAATAGTGATTAAGCACTGTTCTTCCTAAAGATTGTGAAGCAGACACATTACCTGCACTCATATAAGGATTTCCATTAGCTGGTTCCTGTACACTTGCACCAGTCACACCGCTATTATCAATACCATCACAATGTAATCTAATAAAAGCACCAGCGCCTGCATTATTAGCCATTTCAGCTCTTTCTCTATTAGAAATATTCACATCATTGGTTGTACGGATCATAACAACCTTATACCCTCTAGACTGTAATACATTTCTTAGTTTTAAGCTCACATTAAGCGTTGTCTGGTATTCAGGAATACGTGTCGCAGTACCTGTTGCCCCTCCTGCGACCTTAGCCTTTTGTGTTGAAGCACCCGGACCAATAGGTTCCAATTGTGAATTACCTCTTGCTTGATGTCCTGCATCAATGGCTACCACATTATTATTTGTTGCAACAGATGCCTGTTGTCTTTTTAATTCTTCCTGTCTTTTAGCTTCCTCAGCTTTCTTCTGTTCCTCTAATTTTTTCTGTTCTTCTATTTTTTTCTGTTCTTCTAGTTTCTTAGCTTCTTCTTCCTTTTTCTTTTGTTCCTCTAATTTCTTATTTTCCTCTTCCTTTTTCTTTTGTTTCTCTACTACTGCCGTATCTTTCTTTTTTGTCTCTTTCGTAGTACCACATGCCACAAACAATATACTACATAATAATAAGCATAATAATCTTTTCATCGTCTTACCCTTCCTTATCTTTAATAATATACTATTTTAGAGGTAAAAAAAAGATAACAGATGTAACTCTGTTATCTTGTGAATAGTGTCCCACTACCATCCTTAGATAATATTTCAATAAGAATAGAATGTGGAATACGACCATCAATAATGACTGCTTTTGACATATTGCCTTTTAATGCATGAGTAATACAATCCACTTTAGGAATCATACCTCCTGCAATAATACCTTCTTCTTTTAAGTTTTCTACATCCTGGATAGATACCTCTGGAATCAATGTCTTTTCATCATGAGGATCTCTTAATAAACCAGGAATATCACTAACTACAATCAAGTTTTCTGCTTCTAGACTATCCGCAATAGCTGCTGCTGCATAATCTGCATTCACATTATAGCTATTGCCTTCATCATCCATCGCGATAGACGCAATAACTGGAATATATCCACTCTTGATTGCATCCTTAATGATTTCATTGTTCACCTGTGTAACAGTGCCTACATAACCTAATTCGTCTTTAATCTTCTTCGCCTCTAATAACTTATTATCAATACCACAAAGACCTACTGCACGGCCTCCCCCATTCATAATCAGCTTTACAAGATTCTTATTGACTTTACCAGCTAATACTTCCTGGACAATATCAATTGTTTCTTCATCAGTATAACGTAACCCATTAATAAACTTTGATTCTATACCAGAACGTTTTAATGCCTTATTAATTTCAGGACCCCCACCATGAACCAATACCACATTAATACCAACTAAAGTCATTAGACATATATCAGAAATGACATTATTCATCAATTCTTCATTGATCATCGCATTTCCACCATATTTTACTACTACTGTCTTACCATTGTATTCCTGTAAATAAGGAACAGCTTCAGATAAGATTTTTGCTCGATATATTTCTCTTTCTTCCATTATGTTCTATATTCCCCATTAATCTTCACATAATCATAAGTAAGATCACAGCCCCATGCTGTTGCATCCCACATACCATCATTTAAATCAATATTGATATCAATCTCATCTTCAGATAAGACCTTTAATGCTTTGTCTTCATCAAAGATAACACCCATGCCCTTCTCACAAACATGAATATCTCCTGCAGATGAAGCCAATGTCACGGATACTTTGTTGATGTCTAGATCAGCATCAGAATAACCAATAGCACATAAGATACGACCCCAATTCGCATCTCTACCAAACATCGCTGCTTTAAATAAAGTAGAAGTGATTACACTCTTTGCAACGATCTTGGCATCCTGTAATGTCTTCGCATTCTTGACATTACATGTAAGAAGCTTAGTTGCTCCTTCACCATCTTTCGCAATACCACGAGATAATTGTTCACAAATATGATATAACGCATCCTTCATAATATTATAAGACTGATCCTTTAAGACAATCTTATTATTCTGTGCCATACCATTTGATAATACACATAACATATCATTAGTAGATGTATCTCCATCAACACTGACCATATTAAATGTATCATCGACAACTTCATGTACCATTGCTTCTAGACATTCTTTAGAAATAGCTACATCACTTGTTACAAAGGCAAGCATTGTTGCCATATTTGGATGAATCATACCAGAACCCTTTGCGATAGCTCCAATATGACATTTAACATTGCCTAATTTAAACTCTACTGCATATTCTTTAGGCTGTGTATCAGTTGTCATGATTCCATAACATGCATCATGAGACCCATCTACATTTAACCCTTTTACAAGTTCTTTCATATGATCTTTAAAAGGATCAATAGACATAGGCTGACCAATAACACCAGTAGAAGCGACAATAATATCATCTTCCTTTAAACCTAATTCCTTTGCAGCTAAAGCACATACTTCATTTGCAAGCTCAATACCATTCGCATTACATGTATTCGCATTACCTGAGTTACAGATAATTGCTCTTGCACGACCATTCTTTAAATGCTGCTTTGTAACTGTCAAAGGAGCACCTTTTACTTTATTTTGTGTATATGTTGCAGCTGCTGTACATAATTCTTCACTCACAATAAGAGATAAATCCTTCTTAGATTTATTCTTTCTCATTCCTGCATGAATACCATTTGCGCTAAATCCTATTGGTGCACATACACCACCAAGTATATCTTTCATAACATCCTCCTTAGAATGATGGAGCGACAAGATTTAAACCTGTATTCTCATCGAGTCCATACATAATATTCATATTCTGTACTGCCTGACCAGCAGAACCTTTCACCATATTATCAATTGTAGACACTACAATTAATGTATGATCACGTTCATCCATATGTAATGAAATATCACAATAGTTAGATGCTTTCACAAACTTTAAGTCTGCGACCTGTCCAAGAGGTAATACTCTCACAAACTGTTCATCCTTATATGCTTCTACATATGTTTCATAGATTTCTTCTAGAGACTGATCTACAGGAACATAAATAGTAGAAACAATACCACGGTCTACAGGAAGTAAATGAGGGACAAATGTGATATGTACATCTTTTTCATTCATCTTACTTAATTCCTGTTCAATTTCTGGTGTATGTCTATGTACACCTACTTTATAAGGATGGAATGATTCATTACATCTTGGGAAATGCATACCATCACTTAAGTTCTTACCAGCACCTGTTGTACCTGATGCTGAATCAATAATAATCTTCTGTGATACATTGAGCTTATTCTTTAATAAAGGATAGAGGCCTAAAGTAATAGTTGTAGGATAACAACCAGGATTTCCAATAATAGTAGCATCCTTGATCTTATCTCTATTGACTTCAGGTAACCCATATACCTGATTCTTATGAAGTTCTGGTAGGTTATAATCTAAACCATACCATTTCTGATAATCTTCTTCCTTATCAAGTCTGAAGTCAGCCCCTAAATCAATAAACTTCTTACCCTTTTCTACACATGTCTTGGCATACTTTTCAGATAAGCCATGAGGAAGAGATGCAAAAATAATATCTGCTTTCTCAATGACTTCTGTATCTTCAATAAACTCTAAATCACATACCTGATAGAAGTTAGGATAAAGATCATAAATCTTCTTACCAGTATAGCTATGTGAAGAAATAGCTGTTACTTCTGCTTCGGGATGCATTAATAAGATTCTTAATAGTTCACATCCTGCATAACCACTTGCACCAATAATACCTGCTTTAATCACAATATCCACTCACTTTCTGATTGATTCTATGAATATTCTCCATCTCAATTTTAGGAGAAGGTCCACCAACAACTGCTCTGTTGTTAAGACATGTTTCTAATGAAATAGCCTGATAAACATCTTCACCAAACATATCTGTATAACCTGTATAAACATCTAGAGGAAGTGTTTCTAATGTTTCTCCATGTTCAATACAGTATCTTACAAGTTCCCCAGTAATCTTATAAGCATCTCTAAATGGCATACCTTTCTTAGTGAGATAATCTGCACAATCTGTTGCATTAATAAATCCTCTTGCAGCAGCATCTCTCATCTTATCTTTATGAACAGTAATAGTTGCCATCATATCTGTAAAGACTGGAAGACAAAGCTTGACTTCATCAATTGCATCAAATAAAGCTTCTTTATCTTCCTGCATGTCTTTATTGTAAGCAAGAGGGAGTCCCTTCATCATTGTAAGTAATGTATTCACATCACCAATGACTCTTGCACTCTTACCTCTTACTAATTCTGCAATATCTGGATTCTTCTTCTGAGGCATAATAGAAGAACCTGTTGCATAAGCATCATCAAGATCAATGAATTTGAATTCCCATGAACACCATAGAATCACTTCTTCTGAGAATCTTGATAAATGCATCATGATTGTGGCTAAGGCACTTGATAACTCAATCGCATAATCACGATCACTCACACCATCCAAAGAGTTATACATAATATCATACATACCTAATTCTTCTGCCACAAATGGTCTATCTAATGGATAAGTTGTTGTTGCAAGTGCACCACTTCCTAGAGGTGATACATAAAGTCTCTTATCAACATCTTCTAAACGATCAATATCTCTTATAAACATTGATGCATAAGCCATTAAATGATGTGCAAAAGTAATAGGCTGTGCTCTTTGTAAGTGTGTATATCCTGGCATGATTGTATCAAGGTTGTGTTCAGCTAAACCTGTTAATGTATGAATCAGGTTCACTAGCATTTTCTTGATTTCTAGAATTTCATCATGTGCATATAAACGAAGATCTAATGCAACCTGATCATTTCTAGAACGTCCTGTATGTAGTTTTTTACCAGCCACTGGATAACGCTTTGTGAGTTCACTTTCCACAAACATATGAATATCTTCAGCTTCAGGATCAAAGAGGAGTGTACCCTCTTCAATCTCTTTTAAAATTGCATTTAAACCTTCTACAATCTCTTCATAATCTTTCTCTTCAATAATACTCTGTTTACATAACATCTTTGCATGAGCAAGAGATCCTCTGATATCCTGTTTATACATACGATGATCGAATGAAAGAGATGAATTGAATGCATTCACTTCATGATTTAATTCTTTAGAAAATCTACCTTTCCACAATACCATATCTTAAACTCCTATTTCTTTTTCTTCTGATCTAACTTAGCTTTTACCTTAATTGGTAAACCGTATAATGTGATGAATCCTTTAGCATCATACTGATCATAATCATCATCTTCATCAAATGATGCTGTCTGTAAATCATGTAATGTATCTGGAGATGTTACACCAGCGCCTACGATATTACCCTTATATAATTTAAGTTTAACATCACCATTTACGTTTTCCTGAGTCTTATCTACGAATGCAAGTAATGCTTCAGTAAGAGGTGTATACCACTGACCGTTATAGATATTATCAGCAAGCTTTAAGCTTACCTGCTGTTTGAAATGCTGTGTTTCTTTATCTACAGTAATTTCTTCTAGGTTCTGATGTGCTGCATATAAAATAGTTCCACCTGGAGTTTCATATACACCTCTTGATTTCATACCAACAAGTCTGTTTTCAACCATATCAGCGATACCAACACCGTTCGCACCACCGATTTCATTTAACTTAGCTAACATTTCTACTGGTTCAAGCTTTTCACCATTTAATGCTACAGCTTCACCCTTTTCAAAAGTTAAAGTGATATATGTTGGAACATCTGGTGCCTTTTCTGGTGAAACACCCATTTCTAGAATTTCATCATACTTAGGTTCATTAGCTGGATCTTCAAGATCTAAACCTTCATGAGATAAATGCCATAAGTTCTTATCTTTAGAGTAGTTTGTTTCTCTGTTGATCTTTAGAGGAATCTTTCTTGCTTCCGCATATTCGATTTCTTCTTCTCTTGATTTAATATCCCATTCTCTCCAAGGAGCGATAATAGGCATATCTGGTGCAAATGCTTTAATAGCTAATTCAAATCTTACCTGGTCATTACCTTTACCAGTACATCCATGACAGATTGCATCTGCACCTTCTTCTAAAGCGATATCTACTAACTTCTTCGCAATAATTGGTCTTGCAAGAGAAGTACCTAACATATATTTACCTTCATATAATGCATTGGCTTTAACTGCTTCAAAACAGAAATCCTTAACAAATTCAGGTTTACAATCTACACAAATATATTTAGAAGCACCTGTCTTTGCAGCCTTTTCATCAAGACCATCAAGTTCTCCAGCACCCTGTCCCACATCAGCAGCAACTGCAATAACTTCACAGCCATAATTTTCCTTTAACCAAGAAATGATAATTGAAGTATCTAATCCTCCACTATAAGCTAATACAACTTTCTTAAATGTTTTCTTTTCCATAATTTTCTTCTCCTTTAAATGTTTGATGTTTTATTTTAATGCCCCACTACTTAACTAGATCGTCGTTCCTTCATATCAAACACCCCTTTAATAAACAAAAAACGCCTCTGGATTAATCCAGAGACGTATATAAACGCGGTACCACTCTAGTTGCTTGTATCATACAAACCACCTCTTCATTAACGCAGATTCACGTTCTGTTATACTCAATTCCAACAGACTCTCTCGAGTGCGTTTCTCTTATATCTTCCTGATGACCTTCCACTCTATGTCATCTCGCTGTAGGTGATTGTAAGATACTCTTCTCGTTCATCGATTTGTTTATTTAACTTGGGTCTATAATACAATCACTTTTTTACTTTGTCAATAATTTTTCTTTAAATATAAACAAAATTATTTATTTTCTGTTTTTCGTAAATTTTAGCTCTTCTTTGTGATTTTTTTCATTTTCGCAATATATACAGAGCTACCATCATATTGATCATAGCTAGCAATATAAACAGTTTCTTCACCTAAGTAAACCGCAATACCTAACTGTTTTTCACCTTCATAAAGGTTGTATTTGATGAGTGCTTCAGGAACTTTTTCTTTCTCATCTTTTGATAGTTCAACCTTCTTATACTGGATATTCTGATACTTTAAATCACTTTCAAATGTACATGCATCTTTATTGATTTCATAAACAAGATACGCATTATAAGCATCCTTCTTCTTTATGTAATCCTTCTTATTCGCATATACGATTTTCTCTTGTTTGTATTGTCCATAGCTGTCTTTGAGTGACATAGGTTCTGCAGGTGAGCAGGCACATAACATCATTGTCACTAATAAAATTAATATTTTCTTCATATTCACCTCTCCATTCCACACTACTATATCATATCAAACAACTAAATAAATCAAACCTAATCAAAATACACAACACTTACATAATGATTAAAAAACTAGGAGTATTTTTAATTTTATTAAACATACACTTTAACATTATTAAATTATTTATCTTTTATTTAAAATATAAATATGTTATATTACAAAAAGAGGTGATAAATATGGATACTGTCCCTATGTGGATGAAAAATTTGGATGATGAAGATATGATTTTTATCAAAAGATTTCTACTCGCTTCAGGTTCTTTAAAAGAAGTGGCTAAGTTGTATGGTGTTACTTATCCAACAGTAAGAGTCAGATTAAATAAATTGATTGATAAAATCAAATTATCTGAAAATAAAGAAGATAATGATGAATTTGTAGAGTTGATCAAAAGATATGTCATTGATGAAGATATAGAATTTGACGTTGCTAAAAATTTAATTACAGAATATAAGAAAATAAAGGAGAAAGCAAAAAATGGTTAGAGCGATTATTGGTGTGATTATTTTAATCGTAATTATAAGACTACAAATATTTTTATCGAAAAAGGATAATAGGTTACTTGGTTTAATTATCCCAATCGTTATTTTTGCGAGTTCACTCATATTCGCATTTGGATTCATTCCAACCCATAATAAAATTGAAACGACTCAATCTGTGATGACAGAAACAGGTAAAGTGGTAGAAAGTTCTTCAGATAAAACATCTACCGCATTGAGAGACCACTCTCTTACAACAACAAGCATTGTATATACTATTGTGTCTATCAATGCTGGAAACTTTGTCATGCTAGGTATTTACTTCTATTGCAGACATAAGAAAAGTACACATGCTGAATTGAAACGTATGAGGGCAAAAGAACTCTTTTAAATTAATACTAAGAAAAAAGGCTGTAACGAATAGATAACCTTATAATGTGGACCCCGAGTCAAGGACATTAAATAAAAAGGCGC
>ULWY01085049.1_pt1 | contig 11208 bp, 7 predicted proteins | sample 1960761 | NCBI WGS metagenome assembly ULWY01 (sample SAMEA4835824, study PRJEB28245) | human gut metagenome | biome: gut microbiome; material: fecal sample | place: Denmark | collected 2008
GGCGGCGCGATGCCGTCATGAGCATGCAGTCGGTGTACGTACGTGCGTTGCCTTCATGGAAGTTGCCCGTACTGATGCAGGCGATGTCCGCCCCGCGCTTCATCCCGATGTGGACAATCTTCGAGTGCACCTTCAGTCCTTCCACGCCGAAGATGACCTTGATGCCCGCCTCCTGCATGCGCTTCGACCAGTTGATGTTCGAAGCCTCGTCGAAACGTGCCAGCAACTCGATGACCACGGTCACCTTCTTGCCGTTACGGGCTGCCCCGATGAGGGCGCGCACCACCTTCGACTCTCGTGCCAGACGATAAAGCGTAATCTTGATGCTCTCCACCTCCTTGCTCACGGCCGCCTCCTGAAGGATGCGGATGAAGGAGTCGAAGTTGTGATAGGGGACGTGGATGAAGCGGTCCTTCTGCCGGATGCGGTCGAGCAGGCTCGCAGGACCGTCCAGCTCCCGTTTCAGGATGGGGGTCCATGTGGGATAGCGCAGGTCGGCACGGCCGCAGTCGGGGAAACGCATGAAGTCCTTGTGGTTCTGGTAGCGTCCGCTTGCCAGCACGGTGTCCAGGCTGTCCAGGTCGAGCTTGCGGAGGACGCGCTTGAGCAGGTCCTTCGGGATGCGTGCGTCGTAGAGGACGCGGAGGGGCTCGCCGCGCTTGCGGCTCTTCACGCCCTTTGAAATCTTCTGGAGGATGCCCGTGCGCAGGTCGTTGTCTATCTCCATCTCGGCATCGCGGGTGAACTTGAACGTGTACGCCTCGAAGGAGGTGAAGCCCAGTCCCTCAAAGACGAGCGGCAGGCAGCAGCGCACTACATCGTCGAGATACATCAGGTAGCTGCGTCCCTCATGGTCGGGCAGGCGGACGAAGCGCCCGCAGGGACCCACGGGGACCTCCAGGAAGGCATAGTCGGCAACGGGCCTCGGCTCCGTGCGCGAGACCTTCACGGCGAGATAGATGTTCTCGTCGTTCTCATAGTCGAGCCACTTGATGGCGGAGAACCACACGGGCACGATGAAGCCGCTGAGCCGTTCGCGGAAATAGCTGCGGATGAACTCCAGCTGTTCGGGCGTCACCTCGGTGTCGTCGACGAGACAGATGTTCTCGCGCTTCAGCTCCTCGGTGACCTGCTCCACCGCCTGGGCGTAAGCCTTGGCATAATGGGCGTTGAGCTTGCCTATCTGCTTGATAATCTTCTTTGCATGTTCGCTCTCACGGACGGCTGCACGGTCGCCGCACTCGGCGATGCGGCTCTGGCTCGCCATGCGTACTCGGAAGAACTCGTCGAGGTTGTTCGAGTAGATGCCCAGGAACGAGAGCCGCTCCAACAGTGGGACATGGGGACGGGTGGCTTCCTGCAAGATTCGTTCGTTGAAATACATCCAGCTGATGTCTCTCTCCAGGTAGGGAGATCCTTTCTTCTTCTGTGCCATAAGTGATTGTTTTGTGTGGAGCAAAGAAACGAAACTTATGTTACAATACGATTGCAGGAAGGAGAATATTTGACAGAAAATGGGCTGCGACGTACGTACCGTCAGTAGATGGAGTACGCGAGCACGTCCCACAACTCACGGATGCGGCGTTCGGGGTCCCAGCGTCCGCCAAAGGTCCATTGTGCCGTGATGCCATAGAAGGCAGGGGCGCCCGGTGCCTTGTCGAGGTTGTCGTCGAGCCAGCCGCTCTGCCCGCCCTCACGAGTACAGTTGGCATAGTAGGTGCGCTGTCCCCAGGGGCAGGGGTCGAGCACCTTGTCGGTATAGGCATAACCGATGTTGCTGTCCAGCACGTTCTTCGTCAGGCGGCAGTTGACGAGGACGAACTGTGCGTCGTGATGATAGCGTCCCAACGGCGTGGGCGAGAGGGCATCGAAGGTGGAGTTCGTGATGACCAGCTTCTTGCTGCGGTCGCCGCGTCCGTCGTGCCAAATCATGGCGCGGCTGTCGCCCACGAACCGGCAGCGCGTGGCGTAGCACCAGCCGCGCGGACAGAGGAAGTCGACCCCGGGACAGCGCAGGTAGAGGTCGGCGTGGTAGTACATCCCCTCGCCTCCCCGCGCCCAGAGCGAGAGGGCGTCATTGCCGTCCGCCCAGACATTGCAGTTGATGACGATGGTGCGCGTGGCGCGTCCGAAGATGGCCATCTGATGGGTCGTGGTGCGCTCCACGGTCGTCCCGTAGTTGTTGTAGACCGTCAGTCCGCTGATGACACAGTCGTCCGCCCCCTCCTGGAGGACGATGACCCCGTTGCCGACGGGCTTCCCGTGATACTCGGTGACGGTGCGCGTCTTCGCCGTCTCGGCAAGGATGATGCGGGTGCTGTCGCGGTCCTCGCCGACGAGGACGATGTTCGGACGGTCGATGATGACCTTCTGCCGGTACGTCCCCTTCGTCAGCAGTATCTTGTAGGGGCGGTCGGGATGTGCCGGTGCCTGCTCGATGGCTGCCTGGATGCTCTCTCCCGGACGGACGACGGCATCAAACGCCCGGAGGTCCGGCCCGGGACGACGGTACAGCTCGATGGTGCCGTTCACGTTCGCTCCCGGGGTGGTCAGGCTGACGGGCACCTTGTGTGCCGGGTCGTGGCGGTCCGCCCAGGCATCGTAGAGCGGATAGAGCTCCGACGGACGGTCGTTGTACCAGCTGTAGCCGTTGCGCCGCTCCTCGCCCAACTCTTCGAGGTGACGGCGGGGGATGCCGTCGCGGTCGCACACGAAGGGTTCGCAGCGTTCGAGGTCATAGAAGCGTGACCAGAGCGGACCGGCGGTGCTGTCGGCCAGCAGACGGGTGCCTCCCCAGCGGGTCCCGTCCCAGCGGCGCTCGATGCGCAGCCCCGTCAGCTTGTAGGTGTCGAACCACTGCATGGCGGCATGGACGGCACGCTTCACCCGTTCGTCGGGGTCGGGCAGGGACATGAGCAGACGGACGATGGCGGCACTCTCCTGCGAGCAGTAGGAGGGCAGCTCAAAGGCGCGTGCGGAGGTGGGTAGCAGGGTCTTCTCGTCGTGCTGCTGGCACCAGACGGTGAGACGTCCGTCAGCGGTCCGAATCTGTGTGTCCAGGATGCAGCCGATGCCGCGGTGGAACGACGAGTCGATGCGCGCCCGCAGGGACCCGTCGACGAGGTCGCCGTCATAGGGCGCGTCGGCACGGAGGATGTGTTGCCAGAGTGTGAGCAGGTTGACGATGGCATCGTCGTTGTAGGTGATGTGGAACTGGTAGCCGCGCGTCAGGGGCCAGAACTGCGGCCATCCGCCGCCGGGATACTGTCCGGCGAGCAGGTAGCCGACGCCCCGTCGGAACGCGTCGCGGCAACGGGTGTCGCCCGTCTGCCGGTAAAGCCGGGCAAGGAAGTCCATCTGGGTCGTCGTGGCGTTGTTGTCGATAGTGGAGTCGTCGCGCCGACTGCGGTCAGCCTCCACCCGGGCGCGTTCTTCGTCGGTCAGACGGCGTGCCATGTCGATGTTCTTGGGCCAGCCGCCCGTGACACGTTGGAAGAGCAGGACCTGCTCGCCGATGAGGCGGGCGGTGTCGGTCTGGAAGAAAGCCGCGTCGGTGCGGCGGAGCAGATTGGGCGTCCGTTTGCGTTGTGCGGTTGCCGGGAGAAGCAGGCAGCCCATCAGGGAGAAGGCGGCAAGGAAACGGATGCCTCGCCGCAAGTCAGGATGTATTTTCATAGCTGTGAGCGATTATAGGTTTCTACTGCATACAGAGCTTGCGTCTGTTGCTGGTGTAAAGGTACTGCTTTCTGGCGGACGGACGGATGGACCGGGAGCTGTTTTTTTCACCCGACGCCATCCTTATGTTCCACGTGCCGTCCGGCGGGACGTGTCCGTCGGCGGGACACCCCCGATGCCGGGACAGGGATTGCGAATTTTGTTTACAACACCCTACCGACAGGTAGCTACCGTCGTACGGGCCTGTCCGTAGCGTGGTGCGGACGCGTCCGTACGAGCGTGGCGACGCGTCCGTACGACGGTACGGACCCATTCGCAGCATAGTGCTGACGGACAAGTAGTTACGTTTTTCAATAAAAATAGACAAATGTCTATTTGTCGCGACGTTTTTGGGAAGAATGGAATAAATTCGTACTTTTGGGAACTCAATTGTAAACATTTGTATCATTTCCGTTTACCCCATGTTATCTCCCGCTGACAGAGAAAAAGCCGTCGAACTCTTCAACCGGCACTTCAACCACCTGGTGCTGTTTGTCAATCAATATACACACTCCATCCCCACTGCCGAGGACCTCGTGCAGGACATGTTCGTACGGCTGTTGGAGAAGGGGCAGTTGCTCGACAGTCCGCCTGCCTACCTCTTTGTCTGCGCCCGCAACGCCGCACGCAACTACCTGCGCGACCGGCACGAGCATGTGGAGCTGGCCGAGGCGCAGGCTGCCGCGTCCGCGGACCCCGGTATCGAGGAGACCCTGACCTACTTCGAACGCCTGCAGGAGATACACGATGCCGTCAGCGAGCTGCCGCCGCGCTGCAACGAGGTCCTCCGCAAAATCTACTACGAGAACAAGCACTACGACGAGGTGGCGGCGGAGATGGGGCTCTCGGTCAACACCGTCAAGACGCACGTCTACCTCGCCATCAAGGCACTGAAGAAGAACTTCACGCTCTACCTCCTGCTCTTCATCTAGGCGGACGTCCGTCCGTGGAGCGGAAACAGAAACATCGCCTTGCAGGGTCCCTCCGGGGGACACACGCTGCAAGGCGATGTTTTCAGTTTACTTCTCTGCCGTCACCTGTTCCGCCATCCGGATGAGCTCCTGCGGCGAGCGGGCGCCGGTGAGGGTGTGGAGCAGGTTGCCGTCGGCATCGAGGACGAGCAGCGTGGGGTAGACCTTCACGCCGTACTTCTTTGCCAGCTCGAGGCCCTCGCCCTTCTCCATGTCACACTTGAAGGAGACGAAGCGGGGGTTGAACGCATCGCCCACATCCTTGCGCGGGAAGACCACGCTCGCCATCATGCGGCACGGTCCGCACCAGGACGTGAAGCAATCCATGAACACCAGTTTCCCCTCGCGCTTGGCGCGTGCCAGAACTTCGCTGAAGGGTCCGTGGTCAAAGTCGATGCCCTCCCCCTTCTCCAGCAGGGTAGCAAACGAGGCGAGGCTCTTGCCCGCTGACGTATTGCCTTCGCGCACCGCTGCCTCCTTCAGGTAGGCGACCAGTGACGCCTTGTCCTCCGCGGTCATGTCGGAGAAGTCGAGGCTCAGCTCCAGGTTGGCGCGGTAAATGAGCAGGCGGTGTCCGTAGGTCTGCAGGTAGTTCAGCAAGCCCCGGTAGTCCTTTGCCCCGCGCAGCTTGGCAATGTCGTAGAACGTCCGGCTGACACAGGTGTCGGGCAGTTGCGCCTCGTCCATCACCCGACGGAGGGAGTCGAGTCCCGCCTCGTCGAAGGTGACACTGCCCATGGCGTACTGCATGACCTCGCGGCAGACGAGCGACTCCAGGAAGTTGTCGATGATGCGGGCACCGATGCTGTCGGCAAAGAGCTGCTTGTGGGCGACGAGGTAACGGTAGTTGTCACAGTTGCGGTCGGGGATGGCAAGGCGTGCCAGCATCCAGTTGTCCTTCTTCGCCAGGTCGGCGGGCCGGAGCAGCTTCAGGTACTCCTGACCGACGACCGTGAAGAGCGAGTCTTCGTCTGCCAGACGGAGTGCCTTCACGTAGTGGTAGAGGCTGCTGCGCGAGTGGTCGCCGGCGGCATAGCGGCGTGCCGTCCCGCTCAACGAAGTGCTGTCGGACAGTGCCATCTCCACCTGGTTGCGGAAGTCGGGGAGTTTCGAGCCGCCGACGATGCGGTGGATGACGTTGCCGTCGGCATCGAGCACGAGGTAGTGGGCATAGGTCCGTACCCGGTACTTGAGGGCGAGTTCGTTGCCCTTGGCCGTGGTCATGTCCATCCAGAGATTGACGAAAGTCTTGTTCATGAAGTCGCAGAACGCCTGGTCGCTAAAGACATACTTGTTCATGCCGTGGCAGGGCACTGCCCAGTCGACAAAGCAGTTGAAGAAGACCGGCTTGTTCTGCTCGCGCGCCAAGCGGAGCGCCTCGTCGAAGTCGTAAACATAGTTCATCTTCACATCGGCTTTCACCTGGTCGCCATAGACGCTCTTGCCCGTCTGTGCGTGTCCGGCAGCCATCCCCAGGCAGAGCAGGAGCAGGCATCCGGCGATTCGTTTCAATGTTTTCATACGAAGGTTTCCTTTCTTTAAAAGATTTGTTAAGCAGTTTTTATGTCGGAATAAGCATCGGTGTGCGGCAGGAGCCTCAGCGGACATCCTTCACGCAGCGCACACTGTACAGCACGGGGCGGAAGACATTGTCCAGCCGTGTCGTTCCGCGCCAGATGCCTGACGAGTAGATGGCCACCATGCGGATGACTCCCTCTGAGACCAGGGCGGCACTCGAGCCGTTCAGGCCCTCGACCATGCGCTCCTCGTCGCACCAGAAATATCCGCACCGTGACTCGTTGATGTAGTCCATCGTGTTCGCCGACGACGCGTAGGCGTCGCATCCGGCAAAGAGGGCTTCGAAGCCGCTCTCCCCGCCCGCCTTGAGATAGTCTCCGGCGGACGTCCCGCGCCATGCGTTCATCTTCTCGCGCTCGCCTTCCGCCATGCCCAGCACGGCCTCCAGCTTCAGCCAGTCTTCGTCGGTCGGCAGACGCCAGCCTTCAGGCACGGCAGCCCGTGCGCCGTCGAGGGAGTAGAGGAAGCCGTAGCGTTCGGAGTAGCCTCCGTTCTCCTCCTCGGCAGCCAGCATCGCCTGCCGAGGACGCTCCTGTGCCAGCTTCACTTCCAGCTCGGCATAGAACTCGGCACTCGCGTTCCGGATGCCGTTCACGGCGATGCTCTCGGGGAGACCGATTTCGATGTAGCCGATGTACATGTCGATGGTCGACCGGGCGGACTCGTCGAGCCGGTCGGTCCACTCGGCGAGCAGCTTCCGCGCCACTTCGCCCCAGATGTTGCCGGGCAGACCGACGGAAGCCCCGTCATAGATGTCCTGCCCGTAGGTGTAGCATCCGTCCTCGGCACCCATGGGGAGGAAGTAGGCAAGGTTCTCTGCCATCCATATCTGGTCGCCGATGCGGACGCACTTGTAGACATGTCCGTCGCGGGTGTCGGTGAAGTCGTCGGCAGCCCCGACCTGCGACAGGTCGATGGGGTCCGTCGTTACTGTGTCCTCGCTGCAGGCCGCGCACACGACAAGGAGCAACAGGCCTGCCAGTTTATGTAGTTTCATCATAATCCTAATCCTTTACTTGTTTGGTTACACATCAGCCATCAGATGGCGACACCCAGCTCGCCCTCGATGTAGTCGACCAGCATGTTGTACTTCTCCATCACCAGTTCGCTGCCCCCGTAACGGTTGACGAACTCCTCCTTGCCGATGGCGAGCAAGGTGTCAATGTAATAGCCCAGGTCGGTGGAGACATCCTCGGGCGACTGTGTCTTCGACGAACGCGAGTAGCCGCTGATGAAGCCGAAGCGTCCGATGTCGGCAATCAGCTCGGCACGCACCTCCTCGTAGGCTTCCATCGTGGCGAAGATGCCTATGGACATGATGCGGTCGATGGTCGTCTGGGTGAAGCAGTTGTTCACGTCGAGCTGGTAGTACCCGTCGTAGGCGGTGAGCCAGCGGCAGGTGCAGCCCAGTCCGTCGTTCGCGCCGTTGGTCACCCACGGACGGCCGTAGTAGTTCTCGGTACTGGAGACGGAGCCGAAGCGTGCCACGAGGTTGGCATCCTGCTGCACACGGCTCTTCACCATACTGCGCAGGATGGTCGTGCTGAGCGAGTCCATCTGTTCGGCAGCATAGTCCTCGACTCCTGCCACGACCAGCGTACGGAAGTTCGTCAGGTAGTCGGGCCTTTCGTAGGTCTCCTGCGAGAGGTTCCACACGGTCACCTGACTGGTGAGGAACATGCAGAAGGGACGCATCGCGCCGGTCGCCTTGCTCAGGAACTGGTCGACGAAGTCCAGGGCACGGTTCTGCTCCTCGGGGGTCGTCAGGTAGTCGAACTCGTACTTGATGGAGCCATAGGACTGGGAGGAGAACTCCCAGTTAAGGTCGATTGTCTCGTAACGGTAAATGGGGTCGCCCGCAAAGTCATCGCCCACATAGGAGCTGGACACCGTGTCGTTGAAGAAGACCGACACGCCGTAGTCGCGGAACAACTCGTAGCGACGGTGCTGGATGGGGTCGTCGCTGTCCTCGATGGCGTAAGGAGAAGAGAAGTCGATGCGGTTCTCCAGCTTCTCGCTGTCATCGCAGGCGGCTGTCAGCAGCGTGGCGGCAGCCAGTAATATAAGGGTCAAGTGTTTCATAAGTCTCACGCTAATGTTTGTTGGGGGTTATTCGGTAGGGGTGGACGAGCCGTCGAGTGGCGGACGGTCCTCCCGCGGGTTGTTCTCCATCGGCACCTTGTCAAACTCCAGGACGCTCGTCGGCAGGGAGAAGGTGTAGGCAGGGTCGTCAGGCAACAGCCGGAAGTACTCCGTATAGAGGTAGGGCGTGTTGTCGCCGATGGCATTGAACACGTGGAGAATCGACCGTTTGTAGGGATACTTCTCACACACGGCGTAGCGGCGCAGGTCGAACCACCGGTGTCCCTCGAAGCAAAGCTCCTTGCGGCGCTCGGTGCGTATCTCGTTCACCAGCTCCTCGCCCGAGCAGGAGACGTCGGCATAGCCGTCGATGCGGTTGGCACGGAGTGCGTTGAGTGCCTCCAGCGCCTCGGCATCCTTGCCGCTCATGGCGCAGGCTTCCGCCTTGTTGAGGTACGCTTCCGCCATACGGAGGGTAAACACGTCCGACACGCGCGAACGCAGGGTGCCGCGCTGGTACTTGTAAGCCAGCGAAATGCTGTCGTTCGACGAGATGCCGAAGAAGCAGTCGCCCCGGCGGTCGTTCTCATCATAGAGGTCGCGCAGCTCGCGGGTGACGCAGAAGTCTCCCGCCATCCCGGTGAATATGCCCGTCGGGGCGAGGTTGTTGGAGCCCTGCGAGAATATCAGTTCGGGGTTCGTGTTGGTCAGGAAGGGCGCCGTGCTGCTCAGCGCCGACAGCGGCGCGAGGCGGACATAGCCGCTCTCCATCACAGCCTCTGCCTTCAGCTCTGCCTGGGCGTAGTCCTGCATGTAGAGGTAGACGCGGCTCAGCAACAGCTCGACGGCGTCCAACGACGCACGGTAGAGGCGGTGGTCGGCCTTCTGCGGGCTCTGGGTCAGGTAGTCCTCGGCAATCAGCAGGTCGGCGACAATCTGGTCATAGACCTCCTTCACCGTGGCGCGCTGGAACTGGGTGGGCTTGTCCTTGTCGTGCTCCACGTACGGGGTAAGCTTCAGGGGCACGCAGAGCTTCTGGGCGGCAGTAGCAGGCGCATAGGCGTCGCCGTAGAGATTGGCGAGGACGAAGTAGAACCATCCGCGCAGGAAGTGTGCCTCGCCCTGTACCCGCAGGTATGCCGCCTGGTCGTCCTCCGTCTCATGGGGGAGCTGGGTGATTTCGTCGAGGATGACGTTCACGTAGTTGATGCGTGCATAGAGGTCGCGCCACGTAGCCACATCGGATGCCACGCTCGTACTGTTATAGTTCGTGCCGACGTCCAGCTGCCAGGCAAAGTAACCGTAGATGGAGGAGAGGCAGTTGCGCCATCCGTTGACATTGGACGTGTTGTCTCCGTTGGGATCGCCCAGGCCGGTGTTCACGTCATCGTCGAGGATGTTGAAGAAGCCGCAGGAACGCATGCCCGACGGTCCGACACCGATTTCCTGGCTCGGTATGTACACACTGCCCAGGAGCACCTCGTCGAGGTCGGTCACCGTGCTGGGTATGACCATGTCTTGTGAGTAGGCTTCGAGGAAGTCGCTGCACGAGGTGCTGCCCAGTGCCAGCAGCACACCCGGTATGAATTGGTATAGTTTCTTCATTGTCGAATCGTTTAAAATGAAACATTCAGTCCAAAGGTGTAAGCGGGACGGACGGAAAGGTTGACGCCCTCAAAGCTCGTTTGCGTGGGGTCCTGTCCATCGAGCTTGCTCGACGCGATGGTGAACACGTTCGTCACGTTGAAGCTTAGACGGAGCGACTTCAGGAACGTGCCCGCCAGCTGCTGGAGCGTGAAGTTGTACGAGAGCGTCAGGTTGCTCAGACGCAGGTAGTCTCCCGGCACGACACGCAGGTTGGAGTAGTCGTACATGTCCCACAGGCTGTAGGCGAACGTCGGCACCTTGCTCTGCGAAGCCGACACGCCGCTTGACCAGTGTGAGGAATAAGCGGTATAGGACGGGTCACCCGGACTGATGAGGGCGGGGATGTCGGTGTACTTCTCATCGCCCGGCTTCTGCCAGCGGTTGATGAACTCCTTGCGCACGTTCTTGTCGGACGACACGCCGCGGATGACCGGACTGTAGAGCTTGAACAGACGCAGCTTCGAGCCGATGCGGTAGTTGAAGTTCGTGTTCAGCGAGAGTTGCTTCCACGTCAGGGTGGCATAGAGCGAGCCGGTGAAGTCCGGGTCACGGTTGCCGCTCTCCACCATCACCATGGGCACAACCTCGGCGAGCATCTTGCCGGCGAGCAGGTGCTGGCGGTCTTCGTAGTCGTCGAACATGGGCACACCGTTATTGGGGTTCAGCCCGAGGTACTCGTAGGAGTAGAAGGTACCGATGGGTCTGCCGTCCATGATGGCCGTACCGTTGAGATAGTTCTCCAGGGTGTACGTCTCGCTGGTGTTGGTTTGCACCGTGTTGCTGGCATAGGAGTAGTTCGTCGAGAGATAGAGCTTCCAGTCTCGTGTGCGTATGGGATAACCCGAGAGGGAGAAGGAGAAGCCCTTGTTCTTGATGTCGCCGTTGTTCATCCGGTAGCTTGACACACCGTTGACGAGCGCCACGTTGACGCTGGCGAAGGCATCGGTGGTATACTTGTACCAGAAGTCGGAAGAAAGGAGCAGACGCCCGTCAAAGAGGTTCAAGTCCACGCCCACATTATACTGGTCGGTCTGCTCCCAGCGCAGGTTCGGGTTAGGGAGGCTGGCTACGGTCGAGACGTTCTCGCCGTAGAACGCGTTCATCATGCCTTGCTGGATGAGTAGGTTGGGTGTCTCGCCATCGAGCATGTTACCGGTCTTTCCGTAGGAGAGACGCATGCTCAGTTCGCCCAGCCGGTCGGCCTTGGGGAAGAGCG
>ULWY01021852.1_pt1 | contig 11187 bp, 10 predicted proteins | sample 1960761 | NCBI WGS metagenome assembly ULWY01 (sample SAMEA4835824, study PRJEB28245) | human gut metagenome | biome: gut microbiome; material: fecal sample | place: Denmark | collected 2008
AATAGTTATGTATTGCTTTTAAACAAGTTCTACCAATATCAAATAATTTACCTCCAGGAGTATAATCACCTTTATTTATCCAATCAATAAACCTCTGCATAATATCATCATAATCAAATTTTTTCTTTTCGATAAAGGAAGCCATTAGGGCTATTTCCATTGATGTATCATCAGACCAAAATCCTACTGGAACAGGATGACTACCATTGCCAAGCATTTTTGTTACTGGATTTTTAAGTAATTTTTCACGACTAATAAACTCTAATGGAACTCCAAAAGCATCTCCTATGGCATGACCAATAACCCCATCTTTAACATTTGTCATTAATTACCTCATACTTTTCTTAAGATAAGTATATCATTTAAATGAAATATTGCATTAAAAAAAGCAATAAAACTAAAGAAAAATTCTATTGCTTAATTCTTAATTTTCAAAATAAAGGAAGTATTCATTATATAAAGCTTTATTATTTATAACATATCTTACTTTAGTAGTATGTTCATTATTATACTTATTAGTTATACTTTTTAATTCATTATCTAATTTATCATAACTTTTAAAACTACGATACCCATAACCATTAGTGCTATTTTTACCAGTATAACAACTATTACTTGGTATGTTTATTGTATGATTATCAAGATTAAGACTATTTTTAATATATAAAGTATGACAATAATAACTACTGTTATTTGAACTCATAAAGTTTCCATAAATAAGAATAATAGTAAGTACTATAAAAATAGGGATAAGATATATTTCTTTTTTAACATTCTTACTTATTTTTTTATCATCTTTTAACTTAGAATTCTTTTTTAATATATTAAAATTATAAATAGTATAAATTGATAAACTGATGTATAAAAGAATAATAAAAGTACTGTAAAGTTCTTGTCTATTATAAACTAAGAAGGCAAACATACCTCCTTTAAAGAAAAAATCTTTTTTTAGTAAGCTTCTTATAAAAGTAATAGTTAGTAAAAAGATATTACTTAATACTAAGATAAGACCTTTCTTAGTTTTACCTTTTCTTATTAAATAAGCACCAAGGGATGATGATAGCAAAGTAAATAAGATAAAGATAATTTCTACAATAATAAATATAACATTAATTAAAATATTTTCTGACATAATAAACTCCTGTTCTATTATCATTATACTTAATAATCGGGGGGGTCAATATGGATATATTAAAATAAATTTTTTATTTTAAAGAGATTGATCTAAACTTTTAATATTAAGATAACTCTTTAATTCTTCAGTAAACAAATTTATGATATCTTCTACTTTTCTATAACCATTTAAATATAATTCATCTAAGTTAATTAAGATAGCATTATTAGTTAGAAGAAAGTGTTTAGAAGATATAGTTTTACTAATGTTTAATTGTTCTAAATAGTTAGGAGTATTTATAAACTTAGGCATTATATCTAAGTAATTATTCATAGTAATGACTTTTTTAGCTTGTATATTTTTAAGAAAATTTTGTTCTTCTAAAGATAAAGAAGAATAATGATTTTCTAGGATACTATTAATTAACTCTGATAGGTTAGTTCTTAACTCTTCTTTAAAACTATTATCAAATTTATTTATAGAAAGGTTAGCTACGTTGTTGATAGTGCTATTTAATAAGGGATTAAAGATTTTAAACATTTCTTTTTTATTTTGACGATGTTTAAATAATTGCTCTTCGGTTTCTTCTTGGTTTAACTTTTTATGACGACTAAAAGACTGATTAAGACATGTTTCTAAGGAAGTTCTTAGTGCAATGAATTCCCCCTTTATTTTGGAAGCATCATTTACGAAACGATACTGCGAACCGTCGATTACAATAACTTTACCAGTTGGCTCTAAATAATTAATTATTTCATCATAAATAGTAGCAAAACAAATAGAACACTTTTCAAAAAACTCTTCATTAATTAGCATTTGCTTTTCACCATTACGATGGTGGGTTCGAGGAAAAATATCTTTACCATATTTATTAACTATTAATTTTACTAAGTCGTATTCTAAAGTCCCAACTTTATTATTATTAAGATTTATAGAATCAAAATCGATAACTATATATTCATTGGCATTTTTTCTAAAGTTTTCACATAAAGTTGATTTACCGGCACCACCTTCGCCTGTTATATTAATTACTTTATCATTAGTTAGCTTACGATATAATAAAGGTTTGCTTATCTTTTCATCAATACCATAATTCATATAATACTCCATTTCTATTTTTTATATACCTTTTATTTTGGTATATTTAGCAATAACTTTTTTAAAATCATTTACAACAATATCATCATATTGCATAGGAATTATGACTTCATTATAATAAGCATTTAACTTATCTAACGGGATTAAACCAGCTAAAATTCTTGCTTCTAATCTTTTTAAAGAAGATAGATATTCTTCATAATCAGTATTACTATAAGGTAACATTTCTTTTTTTAAACGATATAAAGCTTTATTAATACATTTAAAAGGAATATTATTTTCTTTTAATAATAAGTATTCATTAAATAAGATATCACAACCATTACTTAATAATACGGCTCCACTATAACTAGTCTTAGTTCTATCTAAAACTACTTCATTACATAAAGAATTATCATAATCATATAATTTACCATTTTCTTTTAGTTCTCTTGCTATGCTTAACTTTTCAATCATCTCTGGTGTTTCTAAGGCAGTAACACATTTTTTACTATCGTTAGTATAGCCAACTTTTATATAATGTTTAGAACCATTTACTTCGATTACTTTTAAAGTAAGAAAATCAGGATTATTAAAATCACCAGTTACTGAGTCGCAAGAAGATGATGCTATATAGTTAGTACTATTAACATTAACTACAAAGATTAAATTACTATTTTGGAAACTATTTAATTCTAAATTAGAAAATAAACTACAAGATAAGTATTGAGCCATATGAGAGTTATAGTTTTTATCGCTACTAATGCCTGGTATATTAAAAGAAGCATGACCTACTATCATAAAGTCTTCGCCATTTACTAAATCATTAAAGTTAGTTAGTCTTTGTTGCCAAAGTAAAGCTGTATAATTTTTTAGACTTTCTTCTAAAGTAAATAACTCATTTAAATCTTTAGTAATCTCATTACCTATGATAGAAGCATTAGAAGGGTATTTACCATTTTTAAAGTAATAAGATACATTTTCTTCTTTTAATAAATCTTCTCTAATTTTTATAGAAATATTTCTTAAATTAGGATATTTAGTTGGAAATTCTTGGAGTTTTTTATATAAGGGATAATATATTTCTTTATTATTACTAGTTTTTATTAAATAATCTAGTTCTAGGGATAATTGAGTTAGGTAACCTTGTACTGATGAAGTTAATAAATTATAATCTTTTAAATAATTAAATGTTCGCATAGATAATCCCTTCTATTAAAAAGTAATATTTTTTATACTATTTACATTCACAGTTATAAATAGACATTAAAATAGATAAATATTTATCTTCGATAGTATCCGTTCTACTAGTCATTATAACGGGACTAGTAGTGCCATTTAAGACACCAGCTGATTTAAAGTGTGCAAAGAAAACTAATCCTTTAGTAAAGATATTACCAGCTGCTAAATCAGGCATAATTAAGATATCGGCATTGCCACAAACAGGGTTATCAACACCTTTATGTAGAGCGGCTTCTTTAGACATGGCAATATCCATAGCAACAGGTCCGATGATATTACCAATGTTATTATAGTTAGGATATTTAGCAACTATATCAGCATCAACTGTACTAGGAATAGCTGGATTAACTTTTTCTAAAGCGGATAAAACTGCGATATTTGGTTTTTCAATACCCAAGTTATTAGCTAACTTAATAGCATTTTTCGTAATCATTATTTTCTTTTCGGCATCAGGCATAATATTAACAGCACAATCGGAAATAACCATTAATCTATTTTTTTCTTGATATTCTAAGATAGTAGCTTGACTTAGTAAATGACCAGGAGTTATTAAACCGTTTTCTTTATCTAAGATAGCTTTCATGAATGATGAGGTCATCATAAGCCCTTTCATAGGTAAATCAGCTTGACCACTTTTAACTAAGGAAACAGCCGTGCAAGCTGATTTTAATTCATCAGATTCTGGAATAAATTCATAATCATTAAAATCTTCATTATAAGAAGTAAGTAATTCTTTTATTTTCGGAATATTCCCGATTAAAATGCCTTTAGCAACACCTTTTCTTTTCGCCATAACTAAGGCTTCTAAGGCATGATTATCTTCGGCATTGGCAAGTGCTATGGTTTTAACTATTTTTTTATCTAAAACATATTTTTCGATTTCTTTAAAATTTTTAAACATTTTATCTCCTTTTTATAGTTCGTTAATTGGTACTTCTTTAATTAAGGCTTTATAAGCATTAGTACCTAAAGATTCCATTTCAAATTCACCTGGGTAAAGATGAACTGGTGCAATAAATGATACTCTTTCAATAATTTTATCCATTAAATACTTAGAATTAGCAATACCACCAGTTATTAGGATAGCATCAACTTTACCATTAACAACACTAGACACAGCTGCAATTTCTTTAGAAGTTTGATAACACATAGCATCTAGGGCTTCTTCACAAGCTTTATTATGTTCTTCACAAGCTTTCTTCTGAATTAATTCAACATCAGTCTCGCCAACATAGCTCATAAGACCACCTAAGCCTTTAATCTTACGACGCATCTCTTGATAAGTATATTTACCACTGTAACACATATCAATTAAAGCACCAACTGGTAGACCACAAGAACGGTCAGTTGAGAAAGGACCATCACCGTCAAGACCATTATTACCATCAATAATACGTCCATTTTTATGGATAGCAACTGAAGTACCACCACCCATATGACAAACAACTAAATTTAAATTTTCATACTTTTTACCAATATCATGGGCATACTTCTTAGCAACAGCCTTATGATTTAAAATGTGAAATCTGGAAACTCTTTCTATCTCTTTTAAACCAGAATATCTAGCTAGAGGTTCAAACTCATCAGTACAAGCAGTATCAACAGTTAAAGGAATTGGTCCTTCTTTAGCATATTTACTAGCTAGTAATATTCCTAAATCTGATACGTGATTACCATACTTCATACTTCTTGATTCATCAAGCATTTTTTGATTTATTAAATAAACCCCACTATGTAAGGGCTCGGTATGACCACCGCGTGATACTATAGCATCTAGTTTGCTTACCTTAATATTATGTTCTAACATAAATTTATCTAAAGCATTTTTTCGATATTCTTCTTGTTCCCAAATACTTTTAAATTGTTTAATATCCTCGGTGTTATGTTTTAACGTTTCTTTAAATATACATTTGTCATCTTCAAAATAAGCAATCTTAGTTGAAGTTGAACCTAAATTAATTACAAATATTTTTTTCATAAATTTCTCCTTTATAAAAAGACAATTATGCATTGCCTTTTTCTTCTTTTGCCATTTTCATAATTGACCTTAGTAAGCTTAATATTGCACTAAATACTAGAGTTAAAATAGCAGTTGGCACAAACACTTTCCAGAATGAATATGCTGTTGCTTTTGTATTTTTACCAAGTAATCTTAGTACAAAAATAGCGATTGGATAATGTAGCATATAAATTTCTAATGAAATAGAACCTAAATAAGCAAATACTTTGTTAGTATATTTATTATTTAGTAATTTAGTTAAGTAATCTTGATTTAATAATGATAATGTAATTACTACAATTATTAAAAGAGCTACTGTCCATCTTTCAAGATTAAAATAAGTTGGTTGGTAAATTGTATACCATAGTAATAAAATACTACAAACAATATTTAATAATGTAAGACCAGCTTTGCCTAAGTTACTAAATTTATGTTTCTTAAGTTCTTCAACTAGATAATAAATTAGTACACCACCTAAAATGCCAATTAAAACAAATACTAAGCCATTGTTAAAACCTATGGAAGCGGTAGTATTACTAGCTGAACCGCCCATACCATTAGTAGATGCGGTTTGAAGACCAAATGTAGTCCAAGCAGTTTGAGCTGCTCTTGTACCTGTAAAACTCCACCAACCTGCTGTAAAAATAAAACCAAATGGGGCAATAAAACCAGTTAGTAAATCTTTATTTTTACATAATAGGTAATAAACAAAATATCCAACAATAAATATAGCAGAAATAAACCATAGTGGTCCATTTAGGTTAAAGAATTCATTACCAGTACTTCTTAAGCCAGCAGCATGGAATCCTAAGAATTCCCAAGCACTATTAACAATCATCGTTAAAGTTTCTTGGATGCTGTATTCAGGATAATAAAATTTAGTACAGAATATGACACCAATTATGTATCCTAAAACTAAAGTTGGTAGTAAGGCTTTAACACGTTTCCAAGTGTATTCCCAAGCACGACGTGAAGCACTTTTAGCAAGATATTCTTCATTTTTTGATTGTTTTTCATGATGTGCTGTTAGGAAATAACCAGCTGTTAATGTAAATATTAACAATACTTCACTAGAGCCAAACATCCATTTAGCTTCAGGTGTCATATAGTAGCCATTAGAACCATTACAAGTTCTGGCAATAATAAACCCTACATGGAAACCAATTATTGCAATAGCAATAATAAATCTCCACAATTCAATCGCCACATTTTTTGTTTTTGGCAACTGTTTAACATTTTTCACTTTTCTCCTCCTTATCCTAATTACATTATAGCATTACGTCAAATTTATAACAATAGAAAAAATTTGTTAAAAAGGAAAATAAAGAAAATAAAACAAATTAAATATAGAAATTAAATAGTAAAAAAGGTTACCTAGCTTAAGTAACCTTCAATAATATTAACTAAATTTTCTTTAGACATGCCACACTTTGCAAGTAGTTCTTCGGCTTTAAAATCAGTATGGAATTTTTTAGAAATACCAAAGTTCATAACTTTAATGGCATCGGCACCTAAGTAACTAGCGATATTTACGCCATAACCGCCTTGAAGCTCACCGTCTTCTAAAGTAATAATTAACTTATGATTTTCCTTTAGTTTATCTAAAGTTTCGTAATCTAAGTTACTAACGTTAATAGGATTGATAACAGTTATATCTTTTTGATATTTTTCTTTTATGTATTTGGCTACTTCAAGAGCCATTTTAAGCATGGGACCAACTGCTGTAATAGCAACATCACTACCACTTAGTACGCACATATTTTTCGTAAAATCGGTATGGTTATCGTTATCTAGTTCACACCAAATGTTAGGAACTCTGATACCTACTGGGTGTTTACTTATGGTTGTTGAAAATTTTAAGGCATCGTTATATTCTTTTTTAGTAGCGGGTGCTAAGTAAGTAAAGTTAGGAATATGACTAAATTCTTGAATATCACATAAGGCAATATGGGTATCACTATTCATACCATAAACGCCTGGGTTAATAACTAAAATAACTGCTGGATTATCATTTAAACACAAATCATGACTTACTTGGTCATAGACTCTTTGAAGGAATGGGGCAAAGGTTCCAAATACCGGGATGCCACCATTTTTAGCAATGCCACTAATCATCCCAACCGCATTTTCCTCGGCAATACCAACATCAATAAACTTACCTTTGTTAACATATTCCTCTCTTATATCTTGTGTAAATCCTAAAGATGCGGGAGTACCAGCATTTAAAACAACGGCTTTAGAGTTAGTATCTAATAATTCTTTTAAACTATTAAATACGGTATCATCTTTAACTACTGGATTTTTTAAGGAACCATCTTCGATATTAAAGGGGCCACCAGAATGCCAAGCTTCTCTATTTTCTTCAGCATATTTAAGTCCTTTACCTTTAATAGTATGAATATGCAAAAGAACTGGGTGGTCAGTATCTTTAACTGAGTTAAATAAATCTACTAATTTTTTAATATCATGACCGTCATCTAAATAATGGTATTCAAAGCCTAAAGATGCAAAGAAGTTATTATTAGATACTCCATTCATCATGCGTAATTTTTTTAGATTTTTATAAAGACCACCATGATTTTCTGCAATACTTTGGTCATTATCATTAACGATAATAATTAAATTATTTTTATATTCACCGGCATAATCTAAGGCTTCTAGAGCTTCACCACCGGATAAGGAACCGTCGCCAATAACGGCAATTATATTTTCTTTAGTATGTTTTAAGTCTCTTGCGACTGCTAAGCCTAAACTTAGAGAAACACTGGTTGAAGTATGCCCTACTTTAAAGAAATCATGTTTACTTTCTAAAGGGTTAGTATAGCCAGTTACTTCACTAAATTTATCATCATCAAGATAAGCTTCTTTACGACCAGTTAAGATTTTATGCGGATAACATTGGTGGGAAACATCAAAGACGATTTTATCCACAGGCGAATTAAAAACATAATGAAGGGCTACTGTCATTTCAACAACACCTAAGTTTGGTCCTTTATGACCACCTATTTTACTAACACGGTTAATTACGGCTTTTCTTACTTCGTCAGCCAACGGTTGTAATTCTTCTATTTTTAATTTTTTGACATCTTCTGGTCCATTAATTTTTTCTAAATACATTTAATACACTCCTTTTAATTCTTTTCTATTATCTTATACTACTTTTTTTAATTTAGAAAATTCATAACTAAATCAATTATAACTTCTTTTTCTTTTGGATTAGACTCGGCAATAAGTAAAGTTAGAGAGGCTAAAGTATTATTATCAATCACTTGTTTATTTTCTTTATATAGAAGGTCATAATAATTTAGAAAATAAATAAACAAAGTTGCTGCAATTCTTTTATTGCCGTCAATGAAAACATGGTTTTTAACAATCATATATAAAAAGTTAGCAGCCTTTTCTTCAATACTTTTATAAACATCATTACCATCAAAGGTTTGATAAATATTGCCGATTATTGATTGTAAGCCTTTATTTCTTTCAATAGCAAAGATATCACTTTCTTCATTGAATCTTAATTTATTAATCACTTCTAAACAGTCTTCATATCTTATTTGTTTCTGACTGCTATTTCCCTTAGGTTTTAATAAGTTTCGATGGTCATAATCATCTAAAAGGTCAAGGGCTTTAGAATAAGTAGCAATTACTTTTAGAATTTCTTTAGCATCGGCATTTTCTAAATTTTCATTGGTTCTATTGGCAATATCTATTAATTTCACAGTCTTTTCTAAATAATCTAATCTTTTTTGATTTATGGCATAACCCTTAATTAAATAGTCTTTTAATATTTTATTGGCCCATTTTCTAAAAATGATACCGTTTTGAGATTTTACTCGATAACCAATTGAAATAATCATGTCAAGATTATAATATTCAATATTTCTAGTTTGGGTTTTATCAGTTAGAGCTCCATGAGCAGTGGTATGTGCAAATTTTGCACATACCTCATTTTCCTTCAATTCATCTTCTTTAAAAATATTATTAATGTGTCTTTTAATTACCGTTCTATCCCTATTAAACAAAGTTGCTAATTGTTCTAAAGATAACCAAACGGTTTCATCTTTCACATTAACTTCTAATTTTACATTTTGATTTTCAAATAATATTATTTCATTTTTCATATTAATCTCCTACTTTTCTATTTTTAATTTTTCCTCTAAGCATTTTAGAAAAAATATCGGACTTGGGTTGATATATCTTTTGGTCTTTTCCAAAGTAAACCACTTTATTTTATCAATTTCTGGAAATTCTTTTAAAATACCGAACTTTTTTGTAATGTTTCCTCCTTCAAGTATCATAATTATTATATAACACCTAGAGTTAATTCCAAGTCAAGAGTAAATTAACATAAAATTTAAAAAAAGTAGCATTAACTACTCTTCATTATTATCAAATAATTTTTTTTGCATACCGTAAGGATTTTCCATATATAATTTATATAATTGATAGATATCGGTATCTTCATATTTTACTTCTTGAAAGTCTTTATTTAAATCTAATATTTTAGCATTACGATAACTTATTAAAATGGGCGAATGAGTTGCTATTATAAATTGACTACCTTGTTTTACTAAGTCATTAATTAGACAAAGTAAAGATAACTGACTCTGGGCTGATAAGGCCGCTTCTGGTTCATCTAAAATATAAAGTCCATGATCAGTAAAACGATTTTGCATTACTTTTAAGAAAGATTCACCATGGGAACACTTATGAAGATCACCACCATAATATTTATAAAGTCTAACATATCCGCTTTGGGCTAAATTCTCTATTTCTGATGAAAAGTTATAAAAGCTTTCGGCTCTTAAGAAAAATTTCATTTTTGGTTTATAAATATTGGTAATTCTTAAATATTTATATAATTCGGATGTGGTATCATTAGTATCATAAGTAAAGTTTTGAGTACCACCTTCTTTTGGTAAGCCTAAATTAACGGCGATTGCTTCGATGAAGGTTGATTTACCAATACCATTTTCGCCAATAAAGAAAGTTACGGGGCTATCTAGTGTTAATTCTGTAAAGTTTTTGACTACGGGAATAATAAAGGGGTACTTAGAAAAATCTGGTATCTTTTCTTTATCTAAAATTATTTTAGTTAAATAAAGTTGGTTATTAAAATCCATATCCAATCCTCCATTATATAGTTAAATTTTTTCAAATTTCTTTTATTCTTCGTATTTTTCTTTTTCCCAACGAGCAAATATTCCACATGGTAATACTAAATTGCTATTTTTTACTGGTAAGCCTAATTCATCACTAGTAATATAGCCTTTATTTTTAATACATAATTTTAAAACATCTTCTAAAACATTCATCGATAAACCCGTTGTATAGGAATTAATTAAGAAAAGAATTGGATCATCACTTAATATTTTACTACAAGCTTCTACTAAAGGATAAAGGTCTTTTTCAATATCCCAGACTTGACCATTGCTTCCCCTACCAAATGATGGTGGGTCCATTAAGATAATATCGTATTTATTGCCACGACGGATTTCTCTATCAACAAATTTTTTGCAATCGTCGACAATGTATCTAATAGGTTTATCACTTAATCCACAGGAGGCAGCATTTTCTTTAGCCCAATCAACCATACCCCGGCTAGAATCAACATGAACAACACTAGCTCCAGCACTTAAAGCCGCCATCGAAGCGGCCCCGGTATAAGCAAATAAGTTTAATACTTTAACATCTCTTTTAGCTTCTTTTATCTTATGGATTATCATATTCCAGTTATAGGCTTGTTCAGGGAATA
>ULWY01071131.1_pt1 | contig 11108 bp, 9 predicted proteins | sample 1960761 | NCBI WGS metagenome assembly ULWY01 (sample SAMEA4835824, study PRJEB28245) | human gut metagenome | biome: gut microbiome; material: fecal sample | place: Denmark | collected 2008
CCATCGGCGAGGAGCCGCCGCGCCCCGGCGAAGGGGCGTGAGGACGCGCAGTGAAGGGTGGGTGAGGCGCATTGTGTCGCATCCCATTTTTCACTGCGTGAAAACGCCTCGCACACCCGCGGTTTCCGGCGAAAAAAACGCAAAAAAGCGCGTTTTTTTGCGTTTTTCTCTTGAAAAACCGTTTTCCCTGTGTTATAATTATAATAGCTTCATTTGATATCCGAAAGGGGAAACAAAATGGGAAAATTCGTTATCAAGGAAACCAAAACAGGTTTCAAATTTGACCTTAAAGCAGGCAACGGCGAGGTTATCGCTACTTCCGAAATTTACAATGCGCTCAAGTCTGCGCAGAACGGCGTTGAGTCGGTAAAGAACAACGCTCCCATCGCAAATGTTGAGGACCAGACCGTCGAGGGCTATGCCACCGAGAAGCATCCTAAGTTTGAGATGTATACCGACAAGGCGGGCGAGTACCGCTTCAGACTGAAGGCAAAGAACGGCGAGATCATCGCGGTATCCGAGGGCTACAAGGCGAAAGCCGGCTGCCTCAACGGTATCGAGTCTGTCAAGAAGAACTCCGTTGACGCCAAGGTCGAAATGGTCGAGAAGAACGACTGATCGGCTTATAAATAAACGGCTGCCGCGCATAAGCGCGACAGCCGTTTATTTACGTTTTATGGGCTTTATGAAAACATTGCTTCCATCTGGGGCATTTCAACGTCGCCGAGAGCGGCGGTGAAGGAAATGCTTACAAGGTATTTGCCGACAAGACGGACATAGATGACCTGATCTATGCTGACCACCGTGCCAGCTACCGAGGTCTCAAGAGTCGCCTCAAGGCGGCGGTATTCGTGCTCGCCTATCTCGGTGGTGGTAGTGTTGCCGAAGGTGTAGGACATTCCGCTGCCCTCAAGCTGCTTTGTAAAGTTCTCCTTGAGGCTGTCAACGCAATCGTCAACGGTGTTGACGGCTGCCGCAAGGGTGCTTATTTTTTCGATGGTCATTATGACGTTGCTTCCGCCGGTGCCGTTGGCGTAGAATTCGACCATCGAGGCGACATCGGAGGTTTCAAATTTGTCGCCGTCCTTCATCATATCAAGGGCAACGCCCATGGACGATGCGATCTCCTCATCGGTGGAAAATGTCCAGTCGGAGGGGGCGGTGAAGGTGAGATCAAGAAAATCGCTGTGATAAACGTTTTCGTTTACTGTGCCGCGCTCATATTTTTTGGCAGTCTTCTTGTCACCGCAGGCGCAAAGCGAAGCGGCAAGCATAAGAATTGCAAGAATAAGCGCAAGTATTTTTCTGTTTTTCATAATTGTGACCGTACCTTTCTGTCTTGGTAAAATAATTATACATGAATCGGATTGCGTTGTCAAGGTCCCGGCAGTGCATTTTCAATAAAAACGGTTGACTTTTACGTGATAATGTGCTAAACTATTAAAGGAAACGACGACCATTTGAAAGGAGCGGTAAAATGGCAATTGCAAGAAGCGAGGCGACGGACAGGCTCTTCCGGAGCATCCTCAGCCTTGAGAGCATAGACGAATGCTATGATTATTTTGAGGACCTTTGCACGGTGAAGGAGCTGATAGATATGTCGCAGAGGCTCGATGTGGCGACAAAGCTCGCCGCCGGGGTGTCATATCAGAAGATACAGGATGAAACCGGCGTCAGCTCGGCAACGATAGGCAGAGTGAACCGCTGCCTCAATTACGGCAGCGGCGGATACAGAAAAATGATAGGGAAAATGAAGGACGGAAAAGGGGAATAAGTGGATATATCGCTATCGCGATATGATATACGCCTACGGCGTATGATATCCGGCGGGGAATTTAGTTGAAAGAAGATTTCGAGGTTCAGTTACCCCGCCTCGCTAAGCCGCTTCGCGTCTTAGCCAAAGTTATTACGCACCGTAAATGTTACCGCGCGGATTGAGGTAGATTTCCGCTTACGCGAAAATCTTTTAATTTTACCTCCTCTATCCGTCGGCAGGGAATTTAGTGTAGTGCTGCAGATTTCAAAGTCCGGTTACCCTGCCGCGCTAAGCGGTGCGGAATATAGCCTGCAATATTTTTTCAGTTCATGTTACCGCACCACACCAAGCCGCCTACGGCGTCTTGGTCAAAGTCATGTTGTAGAATTTTGCGCGTCTTAGCGCAAGCACTTATAAAACCGTAAGCGCGCCACATTCCCAGACATGGTGGACTAAGGTAGATTTCCGCTTACGCGAAAATCATTGAATATCCTCCTCATCCGTCGCGCTCCGCGCGCCACCTTCCCAGACATGGGAAGGCTAACAGATTCGCTTCTGCCGACAACCGAAGTGAAGACAGCAAAGCAATTTTGTTTTTATATTTTTATTCTTTAACCTTTAACCTTTGTCCCTTAACCACTTATTATACTGTTATTCCATATATGCCATCTAACTAAAAGTTATTGCATTCTCCACGTCCGTTGATGGAAGCTCGGATAACGGTAGCCTTCCCATGTCTGGGAAGGTGGCGCGCGGAGCGCGACGGATGAGGAGGTGAATTAATGGATTTTGCGAAAGCAAAATCTTCATTATTTTCATTCTCCATAGAAAATAAAAACAGTCCATGAAAAAAGAGAGCGGATATAAATCTGCTCTCTTTTTATAGGTGTGTTACATCATGTTCTGAAGAAACTTAAGACGTGGCGTTTGATATAAATCTTCTCTCGCTTTACCGACAAGCTACCCCATGTTCAGATGTAACTAAAGACGTGTAGTAGATATGAATCTGAACTCGCTTCACGGTCGGGGTATGCAGTTCAGAGTCTGCACAAACGCCACCCGAGTTTAAAGAAGACGCATGCCGGCGGTGGAGGTCACGGGGAGGGAGAAAACGATGGTGCGCGCATCGGTGTCTGTTCCCGCCTTGGACATTATCGACTGCATGATAGCGTTTTTCTGATCGGTCTTTACAACGATGAAGATTATCTCCTTTTCCGCGGCTATCGAAACGCCGAGGAACTTTTCGGCACGCTCGGTTCCGGTGCCTTTGGCGTGGATCACAGTGCCGCCGGAGGCGTTCGCCTCACGCGCGGCATCCATGACCGTGTCAGTGTATCCCTGATTTGTTATCGCTATAAGAAGCTCGTATTTTGTGTTTTTCAACTCGCTTTCCTCTCCCTTTTCAAATTTCTGCCCGTCGGTAAGAAATCCGAGCGCTTTTTTTCCGCCTATGCTTGAAAGCGGAATGATAAAGGCAATGCCAATGCCGGGTATGTCGATCTTCAGCTCACCCTCAAGCCGTGAGCGGGTAGCCTTCCAGATCTCGCGCGTCACAACGGAAAACATAACTGTCTTTTGCGACCGCGCCAGACCGAAATAATCAAGCACCTCGCTGACAGCGGTGCCGCTGCCGAGCGCGGTAAAGGATACGCCAATCCCCTCGGATTCGTACAGCGCCATAAACTGACGTGCCATGTTGCGGTCCGTTATCGTTACCATAAGATAAAGATTGCTCATTTTGTCATCCTCCCGCATCAAAGCTCAATAATGGCGTCATCGGGCAGGTCGGGCAGACCACCCGTAACGGGCGCCTGTGCCGAAGCTGCACGTTTCTTTTTGATCTGATATGTAAGACCGAGTATCTGAATGGTGATAAGAGGCGTCATAGCGACCATGGCAACGACCCCGAAGGCGTCGGCAACTACGTTGCCGCCTACGGCAAGACACGCACCCTGCGCAAAGGGCAGGAGGAAGGTAGCCGTCATGGGACCGGAGGCAACTCCGCCCGAGTCAAACGCAATGGCGGTGAATATGCGCGGTACGAGGAAGGAAAGTCCTATCGCAATGGCGTAGCCGGGTATGACGAACCAAAGGATGGATATTCCGGTCAGTACACGCACAAGCGCCAGACCTATCGACGCCGCCACACCGAGCGAAAGACATGCACCCATGGCGGACGAGGAGATAGCGCCATCGGTTATTTCCTCGACCTGCTTGTTGAGAACATATACGGCAGGCTCGGCGCGGACGATGAAGTAGCCGATCAACATTCCTATGGGAATGACTATCCAGTTGTAGGGGAGCGACGCCATCGTCTGCCCAAGGTAGGAGCCGGCGGGCATAAAGCCGACGTTCGCACCGGTGAGAAAGAGAACAAGTCCAACATAGGTGTAGACAAGACCTACGATTATTTTGTAAAGACCGCGGCGCGGAAGACGCAGGGCGACCACCTGGAATATCCCGAAGAAAATGATTATGGGGAGCAGTGCCAGCGCTATCTCACCCATGTAGGTGGGGATGGAATGCAGGAAAAGACGCGCAAGATCGGTCGATGCGTCGATCACGGGGAGAGCCGACGCATCAAATTTGCCCTCGGCGGGAAAGATCAGCCCGAGTGTCATTACGGCAAGGATAGGACCGACCGAGCAGAGCGCGATAAGACCGAACGAGTCGTCACCTGCGCGGCTGTCGCTTCGGATGGAGGATACACCTACACCCATCGCCATGATGAAGGGGACCGTCATCGGTCCGGTGGTAACGCCGCCGGAGTCAAAAGCCACGGCAAGAAAGTCGCGCGGCACAAAGGCGGCAAGCGTGAATACCAGTATGTAAGAGATTATCAGCATCAGCCGGAGCGAAATACCGAAAAACATACGCAGGAGCGCCGCAACGAGGAAAAGCCCAACACCGGCGGCGACGGCAAGTATCAGTACCGCGTTGGGGATGGAGGGCACCTGGCCGGCAAGCACCTGGAGGTCCGGCTCGGAGATGGTTATGATGAAGCCCATGAGAAAGCCGACGATAATGACGAGCGCAAGACTGCGCTTTTTCGTTATGGCGGCGCCCACGCGCTCACCCATGGGAGTCATTGAAAGGTCGGCGCCGAGGGTGAAAAACATGATCCCCGCTATTATCAGCACTGCGCCGGCAAGGAAGCAGAGGAGGATCCCCGGCTCGATGGGAGCCACGGTGAAGCAAAGCAGCAGTACGATGCAGATTATCGGCAGTACCGCGGTAAGCGCTTCGTGTAATTTTCCTGAGAGTTTTTTTCCGGTTTTACTGAGCAAATGCGATTCCTTTCCGCTCTTCCCGCACGGGAGGAGCCTGTACATTCTTTCCTACATATTTATAAATATATTATACCATATTCGGAAAATCAACATGTTTCTATAAGGATAATAAACGGTAAACATAAATTGCGGTCCTGCGGCTTGCAAATGTGCGTGCGATATGATATAATATGCGGTGGAAAGGAAGTATTATGTCGAACATCAATTCAAATTCTTCGGCGGCGGCAGTAAAAAAACGGCACGCCGGCAAAAAGCTCGAGCTGGACATGACCACCGGCAGCATAGCTAAAAACCTGATCACATTTGCATTCCCGCTCCTTGTGGGCAACCTCTTTCAGCAGCTTTACAATATGGTGGACACGTGGGTCATCGGTCAGACCGGCATCGCGGGCGACTACGCCGCGGTGGGCAGCATAGGTCCTATCATAAACATACTTATCGGATTTTTCTCCGGACTTGCGAGCGGAGTCGGCGTGGTGATATCACGTCATTTCGGCGCGCGTGACGAGTACGGCGTGCGCCGCGCGGTACATACGTCTATGGTGATGACGCTCGTGCTTGCCGTCGCCTTTACCGTTCTCGGCGTCATCCTTGCGCCGGAAATGCTCGACCTTATGCTCGATAACGAGCGCGAGGGCTTTGACGAAATGTACGGTGCGGGCGAGACCTATCTGCGCATTTATTTTGCGGGCGTCGCGGGGCTTATGCTGTACAATATGGGCGCGGGCATACTGCGCGCAGTCGGAGATTCGCAAAGACCGCTTTATTTTCTCATCGTCTGCGCGGTCACAAATACCGTGCTTGACGTTGTGTTCGTTTTCTGCTTCCATATGGGAGTTGCCGGAGTGGCGCTTGCCACGGTCATCTCGCAGTGCCTTTCGGCGGTGCTTACGCTCATCGTGCTCTTCAGGACAGATTCGTGCGTGCGCCTGCGCCTTAAATGGCTGCGTGTTGACACGGCAATGCTCAAAAGGATCATAAATATCGGTATTCCGTCGGCGATACAGATGGCGCTCACGGCGTTTGCAAACGTCTTCGTGCAGTCGTATATCGCGGGCACCGAGGGAAATATGACGGTGAATACCGGCGGATGGACGACATATTCAAAGGTCGATCAGTTCATATTCCTGCCCATGCAGTCGCTGGCGCTCGCCACCACCACATTCGTGGGGCAGAACCTCGGCGTGGGCAATGTCGAACGCGCAAAGACCGGCGCGAGAATGGCATATTTCATGTCCACGGCGTGCTCGATCGTGATAATGGTGCCTACGATGATTTTCGCAGCGCCGATATCGGGGATATTCAATTCCGACCCGGAGATAGTGGCTACTTCCACACGGCTTTTGCACGTGATAACGCCGTTTTATCTCTTCTGCTCGGTCAACCAGGTGTTTTCGGCGGCGCTTCGCGGCGCGGGGAACAGCCGTGTTCCGATGCTCATCATGCTCACATCGTTCATCGGCGTGCGGCAGGTGTATCTGTTCATCATGTCGCGCTATATATCGAACGAGCTTATCCCCATCGGCATCAGCTATCCCGTGGGATGGTTCACCTGCTGCGTCCTGACGCTCATTTATTACCTGCACTTTGACTTTGCAAAGGTCAAAACGGTAAGCGAGGAAAACAGCGAGCCGGAAGCGGTCGAGGGTTGATAATATTGATAATATAAGCACCGAGGGTGCCGCGCTGTTGCGCGGCACCCTCGGTGTTCCCGGTCTACACGACCGGTCGTTGCACGACCGGTCAAACAACTTGAAATATATAAAATTTCAGATAATCCGTTTCCGGGACGTTCCAGAGTATCGGGTGGTCGGCTGACTGTTGGCGCACCTCGACCTGGCGCAGCTCCACGCCTGCGTCGTGCGCCGCCTCTGCGAGCATGCTCGCAAAGCGTTCGTTCGGCATAAAATGAGAGCAGGAGCAGGTGGCAAAATATCCGCCGCGCGGCAGTGCGCGCAGGGCGTAAGTGTTTATTTCGCGGTACCCGCGATAGGCGTTGTCCGCCGTGCGGCGCGATTTTGTGAACGCGGGCGGGTCGAGCACGATAAGATCGAATTCGCCGCGCCGCACGGTGGGAAGAAGGTCAAAAATATCCGCCGCGCGGAATTCAATGCGGTCCTCCAGCCCGTTCATTGCCGCATTGCGGCGAGCCGTGGCGAGCGCGTCCTCCGAAATATCAACGGCGGTCACCGATGCGGCTCCGCCGCGCGCGGCGTTGAGGGCAAACGAGCCGGTGTGCGTGCAGCAGTCAAGCACGCGCAGTCCGTGCGCAAGACGCGCCACGGCAAGGCGGTTGTATTTCTGGTCGAGAAAGAATCCGGTCTTTTGCCCGTTTTCAAAATCAACGGCGTATTTTATTCCGTTTTCCGTGATAACGGTCTCGGTTTCGGCGGGGTGAAGGGGCATTTCGGCGCTCTCGTACCAGCCGCGGTACTCCGGCAGTCCTTCGCGTGCGCGCAGCGCGAGGTCGTTGCGCTCGTAAATGCCGGATATCTGCGCGCCGGAGGCACCCATGACCTCGCAAAGCAGGGGGTATACGGTGTCCTTTATCATTTCCATGCCGTAGGACGCCACCTCGGTCACAAGTATGTCGCCAAAGCGGTCAACGGTCAGTCCGGGAAAGCCGTCGGCTTCGCCGAATATCACGCGGCAGGCGGAGGCGTCGTCGCCCATCACACGCAGGCGGTAGCTCCAGGCGTATTCTATGCGCCGGCGCCAGAAGTCGCGGTCGAATTTATCGTTCGCGTTGCGCGAGACAAGGCGCACTCGTATCTTGCTCTCAAGGCTCAAAAAGCCGGTGCCGATGTAGCCGCCCTTGGCGTTCACAACATCGATAAGACAGCCGTTCCGGCAGTCGCCCTCGGTGCTCGCCACATCGCTGTCGTACAGCCACGGGTGTCCCGTGCCGAGCCAACGCGCGCCCTTGTCGGTAACGACCGCGCGCGCAAATTTTCTTTCGGTCTTCATATAATATCTCCGTTTGCTTTATACCCTGTATTTTATCACGCATACGGCAAAAAAGCAACACATACGGAATGAATTTAAGCGGAAAATTCATATATGCGCCGCCCGACATGGCTTTTTTCGTAAAAAATATGGATTATAATTGTTTTATAAATATACGGAGGAGATCAGATGAAGATAACATTTCTCGGTGCCGCGCACGAGGTCACAGGCTCGTGTACGCTCGTTGAGGCGTGCGGCAAAAGGTTCCTTGTAGACTGCGGGATGGAGCAGGGTCCGGACATTTACGAAAACAGCGAGCTGCCCGTGGTGCCCGCAGATATAGACTTCGTATTTCTCACCCATGCGCATATAGACCACTCGGGCAAGCTCCCGCTGCTCACCAAAAACGGATTTACCGGAAAGGTCTATTCCACTGCCGCCACGCGCGACCTTGCCGCCATAATGCTTGCGGATTCCGCAAGCATACAGCAGTCCGAGGCGGTCTGGCGCGACCGCCGCGCCAAGCGCTCGGGCGGCGAGGGCTACACGCCGATGTATACCGTTGACGATGTGAACGCGCTCATGCGGCGGTTCGAGGATGCCGATTACGGCGAGGAGGTCGCGCCCGCCGCCGGCATAACGGCTGTTTTTTACGACGCGGGACATCTGCTCGGCTCGGCAAGCATTAGGATCACGCTTAGCGAGGGCGATGAGAGGCGTGTCATCGTGTTCTCCGGCGACGTGGGAACGCCCGACCGCCCGATAATTTGCGATCCCACCGTGCCGGACGGCGCCGATGCGGTGGTGATCGAATCCACATACGGCGACCGTGTGCGCGACGCGGAGAAGCGCAGTGAGCGGTGGGATATCCCGCTTGCGCGTGTGATAGACGAAACGATGGCGCGCGGCGGCAATGTGGTGATACCGTCGTTCGCGGTCGGCAGAACGCAGGAGCTGCTTTACAGCATCCGCCGGATAAAGGAGGCTCACCTTACAAAGGCGGATTTCCCCGTGTGGCTCGACAGCCCGCTCGCGATAGAGGCGACAAATATTTATCTCAAAACGAAGGCGGAATATTTCGATGACGAGACGCGCGGGCTGATCGAGAAGGGCGTAAATCCCATCGGCTTTCCGGGGCTTTCCCTTGCGGTATCGAGCGACGAGTCAAAGGCGATAAACAGCGACAAAACGCCGAAGGTCATCATTTCCGCCTCCGGAATGTGCGAGGCGGGCAGAATACGCCACCATCTCAAATACAACCTCTGGCGTCCCGAGTCCACCGTGCTTTTTGTGGGATATCAGGTGGAGGGAACGTTGGGCAGAAAGCTGCTTGACGGCGCGGGGTATGTCAATCTGTTCGGCGAGGAGATAAAGGTAATGGCGCATATCGAAAGGCTGGACGGCGTTTCGGGACACGCGGACAAAAACGGACTGCTCGCATGGCTGCGCGGGATCGGCGGCACGCCGGGCAAGGTGTTCGTCAATCACGGAGCCGACACGGTATGCGATGATTTTGCCGCCGCAGTCACTGCGGAGCTGGGCATTCCCGCCGTCGCGCCGTACAGCGGCGACGCGTTTGATCTTTGTGACCTTGAGCAGGTCGCCGTCGGCAGCCGCAAAAAAGCCGAGCGTGGCAGCGCGGCGGAGCGCCGGCGCTCAACGTCGGCGGTCTGGTCGCGTCTTTACGCCGCAGGCATGCGCCTGATGAGCGTTATCGAGCATATGCGCGGAGGAAAAAGCAAGGACCTTGCCGCGCTCACCTCGCGTATAAATTCGCTTTGCGATAAATACGGGAAGGATCGTAGCTGACGGGGTCCCGAACGGAATATAAAAGGGGCTGTTAAAAGCATCAAGCTTTTAACAGCCCCTTTGGTGTTTCGGTCATTTATCGTTATCATCGATGACCGAGAGCGGGAACCATGTTTCCTTTTCGCTCGTCGGGTCAAAGCGGAGGATGCCGAGCTTGGTCGCGCAGAAACCGCAGCCCTGCCATTCGAGCAGAGACGTTACCGCAAGCTTGCCGTAAAGCTCGGATGAGGTGAGGGTGGAGGTCCTGCCGTCGGTGCCGACGCGCATGAGAGAGGGCGTCTCGCCGGCTATGGCTATAAGCACTGCCGAGCCGTCGGCGGTGAGCGCGGCGGCGGTCGGCTCGCCGTCAAGCGAGGTGACAAGGCGGCGGCTCCATGAAGATGCGCCCGAGGCGGGGGCGAGGATATAAATGTTCGCCTTGCCGCCCGCAAAGGTCACAAGAATGCATCCGGCGTCGCGGGCGAATATCCCGCGGCACGCCTCGTTTATCACAGGGGTCACGCTGCCGTCATCGGAGCGGAAGGACACGCCGGACTGCGTGCCGGTAAAGCAGCCGCCGGGCACCGCAAGGCTCCTCACCTCACCGCCGTAGGGGTCGGTGTCGGAGAGAAAAAGCGTGTCGTTGCGCAGGGAGAGGTAGACCGTGCGGGAGTAGTATTTGTAGGTGGTCTTGCTCATTTTTTCGGCGTAGCGCTCGTCATACTTGCCGGAGGGGAGATTTTCCGGCAGCTCGTAGACTATGGAGGAGACGGGGACCGTCTCGCGGGCGGCACAGCCGGATAAAAGCGCGGCAAAAATGACGGCGGCAAGCAGAAGCGCCGAGACTTTTGCAAGGGTTGGAGTCGATGTATGTCGCATTTGGAGACCTCCGAGGGGGAAATGATATACGGCTTACGCCGTGTGATATATTTTGCTAACGCAAAATATGATATACGCCTACGGCGTATGATATCCGGCGGGGAATTTAGTTGAAAGAAGATTTCGAGGTTCAGTTACCCCGCCTCGCTAAGCCGCTTCGCGTCTTAGCCAAAGTTATTACGCACCGTAAATGTTACCGCGCGGATTGAGGTAGATTTCCGCTAACGCGAAAATCTTTCAACTTGCCTCCTCATCCGTCGCGCGAAGCGCGACGGATGAGGAGGATATTAATGGATTTTGCGAAAGCAAAATCTTCATTAGTCTTTATTATGGCCGGTGAGTGAGTACAAATCTGTTCTGACCTCGCCGACAAGTTAGTTCATGTTCAGAAAAAATCCAAGCCGTAAGGTCAGATATAAATCTGCTCTAACCTCACCGACAAGGTTCTT
>ULWY01012263.1_pt1 | contig 11030 bp, 10 predicted proteins | sample 1960761 | NCBI WGS metagenome assembly ULWY01 (sample SAMEA4835824, study PRJEB28245) | human gut metagenome | biome: gut microbiome; material: fecal sample | place: Denmark | collected 2008
GCTGCCGCAGCTGCGCCGCCGCCTGCAGACCTGCCGCCGGGTTTGCCGCTGTCAGCTCGATGAGATACAGCTCAAACCGGCTGCCCGCATCCTCTTTCCGGAGCAGGGCCCCCGCGTCCTCCAGCTGTTCCACGATGCAGGCGTCTGCCCGACGGGCATAATATTCAAGGCAGTGCCGCTGCACCCGCCCCCGCAGCACCGCATCCGGGCTGCAGACCGCAATGTGAAAGATCATTTTTTCAATTCCTTCCTCCTGCCCGGCCTTCCGGGCGCTTGCATTTTGCGCCGCACGGGAGTATAGTTACTATAAAATCAGAAAAGGAGACGCCGCCATGAATCAGCCCCTTGTCAGCATCATCCTGCCCGTGTACAACGCCCAGAACCATCTGGCCCGCTGCGTGGGCAGCATCTGCGCACAGACCTATTCCAACATCGAGATCATCATCCTGAACGACGGTTCCAAGGACCAGAGCCTGCCCGTCTGCGAAGAGTTCCGTGCCAAAGACCCCCGCATCGTGCTGGTGGACAAGGAAAACTCCGGCGTAGCGGACACCCGCAACCTGGGCCTGAAGCTGGCCGGCGGCAAGTATGTGCAGTTCGTGGACAGCGACGACTATCTCGACCCGGACTTCACGGCCGCTCTCGTGGCCGCGGCCGAGGAGCACACCGCCGACCTCGTCATCGCACCCTACAAGATGGTCATCCCGGCGGGCGCTTCCAAGCCCGAACAGGTGCTCGATAAGATCCAGGACGAGCTGGGCGTCATGAGCGTCGCCCGGCCCCCGGAGATGCGGGAGTACGGCTTTCTGCCCGCAGGCGTTTATGACAAGGACACCTTCGCCCTCCGCCTGATGGACAAGCCCGCCTCCTATTTTTACAGCGTGCTCTGGAACAAGCTCTACCGCCGCGACCTCCTGACCCGGAACGACATCCAGTTCGTCAGCGAGATGCACTGGGCCGAAGACCTCGTCTTCAACCTGCGGTATATCCAGTACGCCGAGACCTTCGTTTCCATCGGCAAGGCCGGTTATTACTACGTCCAGAACCCGCAGAGCATCTGCCACACCCAGGTCCACGTATCCACCGTGGTGCAGAACAAGCTGCAGGTGTTCCGCTATTACAAAGACCTCTACACCCGCCTGGGCATGTATGAGGAGGTGCGCCCCCAGCTGTACAAGTTTCTGGTGGACATCGCCGAGAGCACCTACCCCTCCGGCCCGTTCAAAAAGGCCATTGATGAGGCAAAAGCCTACTGGAAAGAGCACAAACCGGAACAGGAATAACAAAGAACCCTCTCCGTCATTGCTGTGCAATGCCACCTTGTCCCCTTCTGGCACTAACGTGCCACCTCCCCCGGCCGGGGGAGTCTATCAAAGGGCGAGGTTTTGATGTCGAGTTGAACCTGCATCAAAGCTCCCCCATCGGGGGAGCTGGCGAGCGCCAGCGAGACTGAGAGGGTCTTTTTATCCTTATTTACGCTCCGATGGCGGCGCACTTCTTGGCCAGCCAGTCGCGCTCCTCCTCGGTCAGGCGGGGAGCGAGCTTGGTGAAGACCTCGCGGTGGTAGGCGTTCAGCCACTCGATCTCGTCCCTGGTCAGGATGCCGGGCACCACAGGCGAGGTGGCGATGGGCACAAAGGTCAGCGGGCGGAAGGCCAGGAAGGTACCGTACTGGTTGTCGGCCTTGTGGTAGCACTCCAGCTCGTTCTCGATGCGGATGCCGACGACGCCGCTCTCGTAGACGCCCGGCTCATCGGTGACGATCATGCCCGGCTGGAACACGGTGGTGTTGCGGCCGTTCAGGGCGTGGGGGCCTTCGTGGACATTGCCCACGAAGCTGACGCTGTGGCCGGTGCCGCAGCGGTAATTGATGAGGTGCTGCCACAGCGGCTCACGGGCGATGGTATCCAGCATGTGGCCGTCGCAGTAGTTCAGCCAGACGGCCTTGGCAATGTCGATGTGGCACTGCAGCGTCCAGGTGTAGAACCGCTTTTCGTCCTCAGTCAGCTCGCCCAGCGGGTAGGTGCGGGTGATGTCGGTGGTGCCGTCCATGTAGGTCGCGCCGCTGTCCACCAGCAAAAAGCCCTTCTTTTCGAGCTTGGCGTGGTCTTCCTCGGTGGCATGGTAGTGCATCATGGCCGCATTGCCGCCGTAGGCTGCAATGGTGCCGAAGCTCTCCACGATGAACTTGTCCTGTGCCGAGCGGTACTTGTGGAGGATCTCGTCCACGGTCAGCTCCGTCAGCTCTTCGCCTGCGGCCAGACGCTCTTCCAGCTCCTTCTGGAACCGCACCATGGCCACGGCATCGCGCAGATGGGTCTCACGGTTGTGGTTCAGCTCAGTCTCGTTCTTGACGCCCTTCATCGGCAGCAGCGGGTCGGCCTCGTCCTTGACGGTCAGGACCGGGTTGTTGCACAGGGTCTCATAGACCGCATAGTTGACGGAAGCCGGGTCGGCCAGAACGGTCTGGGCCTCGGTCTCTGCGGCCAGGAAGGTGAGGATGTCGTCATATTCGGCGATCTCGACGCCGTTCTCCTTCAGCTCGGCAGCGGCCTCCGCGCCCAGACGACGGGTGTTGATGAAGAGGACGGCACGGTCCCCGGTCACATAGCAGTAGGCCATGGCGTAGGGAGTGCACTGGATGTCCATCGCGCGGAGGTTCAGCAGCCAGGCCAGGTTGTCCAGCTTGCCCACCAGCTGGGCCGTGCAGCCCAGCTCCTTGAGCTTGGCCCGCAGCTGCTCCAGCTTCTCGGCGGGGGCAAAGCCCGCATACTCCTTGCTCAGGAGCCAGGCCGGGGTCTCCGGCAGGGCAGGGCGGCCCTCGGTCCACAGCTCATCTTCCAGATTCAGGGTCTTGATGGTGCCGTGCTTGGCGTCCAGCGCTTTCTGTACGCTGCGCACCAGCTGGCAGGAAGCGGTCAGACCGCACAGGCCCAGCACACCGCCTTCCGGCAGGGCATCGGCGCAATACTGCTCCACGGTGGGCACACCCGGCTCGCCCATCCGTTCCAGCTCGATCTCGGTGCCCGCGATCTCCTTTTCGGCCTGCACAAAATAGCGGCCGTCGGCCCACAGGGCGCTCTTGTCTCTGGTCACGACGAAGTTCGAGTTCTCGCCGTGGAAGCCGGAGAAATAGGTCAGGGAGGTGTAGTGGTCGGGCAGATACTCGCTGGAGTGCGGGTCGCCCACCGGGATGAGGTAGAGGTCCACGCCATTGGCGTCCATGGCGGCGCGCAGCGCAGCCAGACGCTCAGGGACTGTATTCATGCTCATGATAAAAGCCTTCTTTCTTACACTTGCACTTGCCGGAAAAACGTCCGGCGGCGGTTCTCGCTGGCTCCTATTGTATCATTCCGGCGCACGGATTGCAATTGCCCCGGCCGTTTTACTCCAACGGGGTGAAACGGCGCTTATTCGTCCTCCGTCTTTGATTTCAGATCCAGCTCCGGCATCAGCTCCTCGCTGATGATGGTGAGCATCTGTTCCAGCTTGTCCACGTCCTCGGCGGGGAAGCGCTCCCGCACACGCTCGACCACGGTGTGCAGGTAGGAATAGCTGATGTTGTAATACTCGAAATACTTCTGGGTGGGGCGCAGGTGGTACTCGCGCCGGTCCTTGGCGGACTGGATCTTTTCCACGTAGCCCTTGCGCATCAGGCTGCCGATCTTATACGCCGCGTTGGGGGTAGAGATCTTCATCATCCGCGAGAACTCCGCAATGGTGGGCTCGCCCATGGCCATGATGCCCTCCATGCAGAAGGACTCCACCGTGGTCAGGGTCGCCTCGCGGGTGGCAAAGCGCTGAAACACGTTCTGATAGAAGTGCAGCTTGAATTTTGTGTAAACGTCGTTGAATGCTTTTTCCAGCATGGTACGGCTCCTTCCGATCGCTCAATTTCCTTTAGTATACCATGTTTTTTCCCAGAAGCAACGGAATTTTTCCGTTTTGAAACAAAGGGCCCCCCAGCCCATGCGGGCCGGGAGGTCCTTTGCGTTAAGGGGGACGCTCACTGCGTCGGGGATGTTCAGGTGGTGCCGAGGAGCTTTTTGAGCCGGAGCCATGCGCCGAAGACGTCCATCTTGGTGACATAATGGTCCGGGTCAAAGAAAGACGCATCCTTCTTGTCGGCCGCGTCCATCAGGCCGTTCTGGACCGCCCAGCGGGTGGCCTTTTGCAGCTCGATCTCTTCGGCGGGGATATCGCCGTAAAGGGTGGGCAGAGCCACCTCCGGTTTGCCTGCGGTCTCCCACAGGAGCAGCGCCAGCGCACGGCGGTCGGTCGGCACCGGCACACCCTGGGGCAGCGCATTGGCGAGGTAGAGGTCTACACCCAGGCTCACGCCCTGCCACACCACGATGCCTGCGGCTGCGCCGCCCACCGCGATGGTCGCCGCCGTTGCCAGCGGAGAGGGCGCTGCATCCTCGATGATCTCCGCCGAGCGGTACTGCGCCCGGATGGTCACATCCTCGGCAGGCATCTGGAAGGTCATGGCCTCGGCCCGGTAATCGACGTTGATATCGCCGCTGAGCTTGCTCGACGAAATACTCCACATGTCAAACGTCATGCCGTCCGGAATGTCGTTCTGGTCCAGCACCACGGTCAGGGTGTCGTTCTCCTTGGCGGAAACAGACGTCTTGCCGTCGATCGTGCCGCCGATGACGGTCACGGTGTAGGTGGTGGGTTCCGGTTCAGGTTCCGGTTGAGGCTCCGGATTGGGTTTCGGTTCCGGTGTCGGTTCGGGCTCCGGTTTCGGTTCGGGTTTCGGTTCGGGTTCGGGTTCCGGCTTGGTGATGAGCTCGCCGTTCAGCGTACCGCTGCCGGTGATGTTCCCGCTGATCGTGCCGTTGTCGGTCACAGCACCGTTGAAGGTGCCGCCGTTGATGATACTGTTATTCTCAACTTTGCCGTTGAAGGTGCCGCCGTTGATGGTGCCGTTGTTCTTGACTTCGCCGTGGAAGGTGCCGTTCTCGATGTAGCGGCTGTTTGTCACCGTTCCATTGAAGGTGCCGTTGCCGGTGATGGTGCCTTCGTTTGTCACGCTACCCGTGCTCTGGAAGGTGCCGCCAGAGATTTCTCCGTTGCTGTCGTTTGTCACTTGACCTTCAAAGGTGCCGTTCTCGATGGTGCCGCCGTTTGCCACACTGCCCGCGAAGGTGCCACCAGAGATTTTTCCGGTGGGGTCGTTTGTCACGGTTCCATTAAAGATGCCGCCAGAGATCGTTTCGGTGAGGTTGTACACTGCCCCATTGAAGGTGCCGTCGGTGATCGTCGCAAACGAATGAATCTCGCACTTCACAGGCTCTGTGGTACTGAGATCAAACGTTCCACCATTCAGACACAGTATGCGGCTTTTGCTATAGTACTCCCAGTCGTTGCCGTTGCCGCCGCCGTTGCAATCTTTGCTGCCGCCCTCGGAGCCGACCGGGTAGCCGTCCGAGCCGATGACGAGGTCTTGGGTGGAGCCTGCTGCAAAGGCCCCCAGGGGGAGCACGGAGAGCACCATGCTCAATGCCAGGATCAGGCTGAGAATGCGTTTTTTCATCGGGGTCGTCCTCCTCTTCTGCCAAAGGCTGCGCCAAAAGTCGCACGGTCGTTCGCTTCTGGGTCCATCATACCAGAAAAACAGCCGGAAGGAAAGCAAAACCGCGTGAAACACCCTGAAAACCGCGCGAATGACGATTTTTGCCCCCTTGACAGGGCCAAAAACGCCGGTTGGGTCAGTCTGCTTTGGCCGTTCGCAGCCGGATGACGTTCAGCACCACCAGCTCCAGCACGATGGCCACGGCCAGCAGCACCAGCGAGGTGAGCAGGCTGGCGCTGGCGCCCAGGAACATCTGGCTCAGGCCGGTGACGACATAGCACACCGCCGAGATGGCCGCCGCCGTGATGGCATAGGGCAGCTGGGTGGACACATGGTTCACATGGCTGCAATGGGCACCGGCGGACGCCATGATGGAGGTGTCCGAGATGGGGGAGCAGTGGTCGCCGCACACTGCGCCGGACAGGCAGGCCGCAATGGAGATGACCAGCATCTCCCCCTGCGGGAACGCATGGCAGACGATGGGGATGAGGATGGAGAAGGTGCCCCAGGACGTGCCGGTGGCAAAGGCCAGGAACACCGCCACCAGAAAGATGATGGTCGGCAGCAGATATTGCAGCGCAGCCGCCGAGCCGTTGAGCAGGTTGGCCACGTAATACTTGGCACCCAGCAGGTTGGTCATGCCGGAAAGGGTCCACGCCAGCGTCAGGATGAGCATGGGGCTGACCATGGCCTTGAAGCCCTCCGGGATGCAGGCCGCGAAGTCCTGAAAGGTCATCACGCCGCGCACCCGGTAGAACACGAAGGTGAACAGCAGCGCGATGCTGCTGCCCAGAACCAGGCCCGCCGAGGCGTTGCAGTCGGAGAAGGCGGTGATGAAGTCCACACCTTCAAAGAAGCCGCCGGTGTAGATGAGGCCGAAGATGCAGGCCGCAATGAGCACCAGCACCGGCAAAATCAGGTCGATGACGTGGCCGCAGGCTGCGGTGCCGTCGTCCACATCGTCGCCGTAGGGGCGGTCTTCGGTGGTGAAGAGGTCGCCCTTCAGCGCATTGTCCTCGTTGAGCTTCATGGGGCCGTAGTCGGTGCCCGTGAAGATAAGGAAGAGGATCATGATGATGGTCAGCAGGGCGTAGTAGTTATACGGAATGGTGCGCAGGAACATGGTAAAGCCGTTGATGCCCGAACCTTCCGGCACCGAGGAGGTGACGGCCGCCGCCCAGCTGGACACCGGCGCGATGATGCAGACCGGGGCCGCCGTGGCGTCGATGAGGTAGGCCAGCTTTGCGCGGGAGACCTTCTGCCGGTCGGTCACAGGCCGCATGACGGAGCCTACGGTCAGGCAGTTGAAGTAGTCGTCCACAAAGATGAGCACACCCAGAACAAGGGTCATGAACTGCGCCCCCGCGCGGGTGTGGATGTGGGTGGACGCCCAGCGGCCAAAGGCCGCGCTGCCGCCCGCCTTGTTCATCAGGGCCACCAGGATGCCCAGCATGACCAGAAAGACCAAGATGCCCACGTTGCTGGAGTCGGACAGCTTGGCGACCATGCCGCCGTCTTCGTTGAAGAACAGGGTGTTCAGGGCCAGTTCCAGGTTGCCGTTGGCAAAGAGCAGCGCACCCGTCGCGATGCCCACCAACAGCGAGGTGTAGACCTCCTTGGTGTTCAGTGCCAGCACGATGGCCACCACCGGCGGCAGCAGGGAGAGCGCCGTGCTGTACACGGCGCAGGTGTAGGTAGACGGGTCGGCAATGGTGCCGGGGGTTGCCGCCGTGCACCACAGCAGCAGAGCGAACACCAGCACGGCACCCGCCCACGAAAGATTGACTTTTTTCATAAGATCTGATTCCTCTTTTGATTTTTTGCCTCAGCGCGGGGCAGACTATCCCCAACCAGACAGGGAAGGGGGTGTTTGCCGCGCCGGATTATAAAGCGCTGTACTTTGAACTGTTCCGCGCCAGCGAACAGGCCGCCCGCCTCCTCCACGAGGCCCAGCAGCGGGCCGAAGAACAGGTGATGGCGGAGGATGAGCCGCCGCTGCGGTTAGAAGAACCGCTCCGTCCCCACTCAAGGGAGGGCAAGGCCCGGAAAACGTGAAGCGAAACGGAAACGCGGCATGTAGTACAACCTCTCAGTCATCGCTTCGCGATGCCAGCTCCCCTGGTAGGGGAGCCACTGGCGAGAAGGCGAAGTTTGCGGAATGCCAAAGCCTCTCCTACAAGGAGAGCTGTCACCGAAGGTGACTGAGAGGGTTCACCCCTTCTTGCTCTCCGCCTTCGCCGCGAACTTCGCGTCATTGACGACGAAGCGCTCATGCACACCGCCGCCCACGGGGCCTTTTTCGTCGTGCAGCGAGACCTTGAACACCAGCTTCCGGCCTTCCACGGCGGTCAGCTCGCTCTCACAGGTCACGGTCATGCCCACGGGGGTGGGGGCGGTGTGCTCCAGTTCCAGCTTCGTGCCCACCGAGCCGCAGCCCTCGTCCAGCTCGGACGCGACGCTCATCCAGCAGGTCTTTTCGGCCAGTGCCACCAGTGCGGGCGTTGCGAACACGTCCAGTGTGCCGCTGCCCATGGTCTTTGCGGTGTTTTCGTTCGTCACGAGCTGGCTCTGCTCGCCGTGGATGCCAATAGTCAACATAAAAAAACTTCCTTTCCAGAATCGCCTTGCGGCAGTAAATTTCCGATCTCCTGATAGGATACCACATTTTCCGCGTCGATGCACCTGTTTTTGGTGGATTTCTGCATTTTCCTCTTTCCTGTCAGCCCAAAACGCGTTATGATAGGGCAAAATGGAGGAGGGTACGCCTATGAACGACTTCTGGAAATCCTACGATATCACCGCGCTGGAGTACGGAGTGAATTATCAGTGTTACCCACTGTATGGAAGAATCCATCTCACCGAACTGGCGCTTTCACTGCTCTTCATCCTGAGTGCTGCGCTCTGGTACAGGCACAGCGGGCCAAAACAGCGGCGGCGCATCCTGGTGGGGGTCACGGTGCTTCTGCTTCTTGACGAAGCGGCCCTTCTGCTCGGCATGGCCCTGACTGGCCAGTGGAATTGGAGCTATCTCCCGCTCCACCTATGCAGCATCCATGTTTTCGTCTGCCTGTACAACACCCTGTTCGACCAGAACTGGTGCAAAGAGGAACTTTACGCCCTCTGCATCCCCGGCGCGGCGCTGGCCCTGCTCTGCCCAAGCTGGTTGGATGTGCCTTCATGGTGGACGCTCATCAACTTGCACTCGGTCTCCATCCACGCCCTGCTGGTGCTTTACCCGGTCCTTCTCGTTGTGGGCGGCTACCGCCCCAGCCCCCGCCGGGTGCCGCAGGTACTGGCTTTCCTGTTCGGCACCGCCTTGCCCATCTATTTTCTCAACAAGTCTCTGTACACGAACTTCTATTTCCTGAACAACCCAACCGCCAACGTCATCACCTGTGCCTTCACGAGATTTCTGGGTGAACCGTATTATATACTCGGCTTCCTGCCCGCCATCGCTGCGGCACTGGCGGTGATGTATCTGCCATGGGCAGCAAAAAACTTCACCGAAAATCGACGAAAACATTGACACTTTTCCGCTTACTTTTTCCACGCTCAAAACGCACCCTTTTTGCAGATTGAAATCGCAGTTTTTTTGCGTATTGGGGTATTTTTTTACAATTTCGAAGTTCTGCTCAAAATCTTTGCAAAAAGCCTTGACAGGGCCTCTTCCGCGTGATACTATGAACACATGAACAAACGTTCACATGAATGTGCCGCGAAAGGAGAAACTGCCATGAACGAACCAAAAGACGTTCTGCCCGCCGCGCAGCCGGGGCCTCTCGTGATGCCGGACGACGAAGTGCTGTATGAGCTGGCCGACCTGTTCCGGGTGTTCGGCGACTCCTCCCGCATCAAGATCCTGTATGCGCTCCACGACAGCGAGCTGTGTGTGCAGGACCTCGCGAATGCGGTGCAGCTGAGCCAGTCTGCGGTGAGCCACCAGCTCCGGGTGCTGAAGGACTCGAAGCTCGTGCGGTTCCGCCGGGACGGAAAGACCGTTTACTACGCACTGGACGATGACCATGTGCGCAGCATCCTCTCCATGGGGATGGACCATATCGAAGAATAACCGAAAGGCAGGTACTTATTATGAAGAAGAGCTACAAGATCGAAGTCGATTGCGCAAACTGCGCCCAGAAGATGGAAGACGCCGCCAACACCGTGGCCGGTGTGGCAAATGCGACCGTCAGCTTCATGACCCAGAAGATGAAGGTGGAGTTCGCAGAGGGCGCAGACCCCCACGACACCATGGTGAACGTTCTGGCCGCCTGCAAAAAGGTCGAGGACGACTGCGAGATCTTTGATATCTGAGCAACGCATCCGATGAGAACGGCTCCTCCTGCGGGGGAGCCGTTTCCTTCCCCGGCGATTTCCTGTTGAAAGAAAAACCAGTTTTCAACACTTTCCACCGGGTTTTCAACAGCTTTTGCGGAAAAGTTTGAAAACAAACGCGAAAAAGTCAGATTTCTTCGGGAAAACCTCGTGGAAAACATGGGGGAAAACGTGGAAAAGTTTCCTTTCCGGGGAAAACCTGTTGAAACCGCCCCCAGCCATCCGTCAAAAGGAGAGTTTCGTATGACCAAAAAGCAGAAAAAGGTGCTGTATCAGATCATCGCAGCGGTCATCCTGATCGTGATCCTGAAGCTCCTGCCCGCATTCCCCACCCCGGTGGAGCTGGTGCTCTACCTCATCCCGTACCTCGTGGTGGGCTGGGATGTCCTGCGCAAGGCGCTCAAGGGCATCAAGAACCGCCAGCCGTTTGACGAGTGCTTCCTGATGGCCGTTGCCACCGTGGGCGCGTTCGCACTGGGCGACTATGTCGAGGGCTGCGCCGTCATCCTCTTTTACCAGATCGGCGAGCTGTTCCAGAGCGTGGCCGTCGGCAAGAGCCGCCAGAGCATCTCCAGCCTGATGGACATCCGCCCCGACTACGCCAACATCGAGGACGCAGACGGCAAGCTGGAACAGGTAGACCCCGATGATGTCGAAGTCGGCACCGTGATCGTGGTCCAGCCCGGCGAACGTGTGCCCATCGACGGCGTGATCGTGGAGGGCACTTCGGCCCTGAACACCGCAGCCCTGACCGGCGAGAGCCTGCCCCGCGATGTGCAGACCGGCGATGAGGTCATCAGCGGCTGTGTGAACATGACCGGCCTGCTCAAGGTGCGCACCACCAAGGAATTTGGCGAGTCCACGGTCTCCAAGATCCTCGACCTGGTGGAAAATTCCAGCATGAAGAAGGCCCGCACCGAGAACTTCATCACCCGTTTTGCCCGCGTGTACACCCCCGCCGTCTGCTACAGCGCACTGGCTCTGGCGTTCATCCCGCCGGTGATCCTGCTGCTGATGGGCCAGCCCGCCCGCTTCGGCGACTGGGTCTACCGCGCCCTGACCTTCCTCGTCATCTCCTGCCCCTGCGCTCTGGTCATCTCCATCCCGCTGAGCTTCT
>ULWY01004381.1_pt1 | contig 11020 bp, 8 predicted proteins | sample 1960761 | NCBI WGS metagenome assembly ULWY01 (sample SAMEA4835824, study PRJEB28245) | human gut metagenome | biome: gut microbiome; material: fecal sample | place: Denmark | collected 2008
GGGCGGCGAGCAGCGCCTCGAACCCCAGCCCCAGCAGGCTGCGGTCATCGTTCCACTTGTCCTGCGCGTTGTAGTAGTGGAGCGCAACGCTCAGGTCGGCGCAGTAATCGGTGGGCCCGCTGGAACGCCAGCCCACCTTTCGGATGGGGTGGATAGGGCAGTGGTCTGCGCCGGTGTGCAGCGCGGTCTCGCCATCGTACAGGCTGGAGAGCAGCAGATCCAAAAAGGTCAGGTCATAGCTCAGGGTCAGCCGCCCGCGCAGGCCGTGCAGCGCACCGATGCGGCGGCAGAGCCCGCAGTAGGCTGAGCGGTACCGCGCCTGCGCTTCCGGCGAAAGCGCAGCCTGATTCGGGATCACATATCCGAACATGGCTCAGCTCTTCTTGATGAACTGGGTGCCGCAGCGGGGGCAGGAGATCTGGATGCGGCCGCGCCCGCGGGGCACACGGAGCTTCTGGCGGCACTGGGGGCAGCGGTAATAGTGGTAGACCTTGCGGTTGGCCCACTGCTCTTTCAGACCCCGGAACTTGTTGTCCACCCGGTCTTTGAGGGTGTAGAACTTGTAATTCTCTTCGGTCCGCTTCGAGATGTTGCGGCTGAAGGTGCGGTAATAGCAGAAGCCCAGCAGCACCACACCCAGCCAGGTGAACAGGCTGATGCGGCTGACGATGGCGATGAGCAGCAGAACCAGAGAGGCAATGCTCAGAAACTGGTTCAGGCCGTCGGTGCCGTAGCGGCCGATCATAAAGCGGCGAAGTTTTTCTCTCATAATCGTACAGTCCTTTGTCCTCAAACTCTTCAAAAGGGGACGGCCGAAGCCGTCCCATAAACTCTTTACACCCATAGAATATCAGCCAAACATGATAAAACTTTGAACGGAGTGCAAATCTATCATGAAAGGACGGGATTTAAGAACGCTTGCGCACCGTGAGTACGGCTTCGGTGTCCAGCGCGCCCTCCATTTTGCAGTGGAGCACGGCGCGGCCTGCCCGGCCGGTGGTGGCAAGGTAGGTGCCCGCCATGCCGCCCCGCAGCGGCACGACGCTGGGGCCGAGGATCCTGACCGGGCCTTCCACGCTCAGCTGAACAGCCTCGCCGCAGTAGGGCAGGAAGTTGCCGTTCTGGTCGATGGCCCGCAGGCTGACGGCAGCGCAGTCCCAGGTGGGGCCGTCCGTCAGCAGGGGATTGTAGACCGTGCACTCCAGCCGGACGCTCTGCACCGGCTCCCGCACCACGGTGCGGACGGTGCGCCCGTGCCACACGGCCTCGAACCGGTAGACGCTGGAGGGCGAGCCGAGGACGCCGATGTACTTGTAGTACATCCGGAGCAGGTCATTCCAGCTCAGCCGCAGCGAGAGCAGCCGCGCCCGGCTCAGGGGCGAAAGGCTCAGCGCGTCCCGGCGCATCTCGTTGAGGATGGAGGCCACCTGTGGCGCAACCACGGGGTCCAGCCCCTCATACTTTTCGAGCAGGGAGCCGACGAAATCCTGCACTTCGATGGGCGGATGGGGCAGCGCCGCAAACCGGCCCCGGCGGTCCGGGCTGAACTCGGCAATGAAATCGTTGCCGCGGTAGAGTCGGACGCTCTCGGCATTGGTGAACACCCAGCAGGCCCCGGCAAACCCGCCGGGGTGGTCGCCCAGCGCCATGCTGGACGAAACTTCCAGCACGATGTCGGAGAGGGAGCGGGGCGTCTTCTGGCTGGCATAGACGGCGGCGGAGAGTTTCGGGTTCCGGAACGAGTCGAGCACACCGTGGTAGCAGATGCGGTCGCCGCTGCCGAACTCCCGGTGGGTGTTGTAATCGGCCATGCACCAGCCAAAGCTGCCCGCCACGCCCGGCTGGGCGATGGCATCGTTCAGGACGGCCGCGTGGTGGAGGGCCTGGGCCAGCCGGTGCGGCTCGTCGTCAAAGGTCTTGGCCGGGAACTGCTGGCCCCCGAACTCGCTGATGAGGTAGCCCTTGCGCAGGTCGGGCGTGACGGCGGAGCGGTTCTCGCAGCCAGCTCCCCGCCCGGTGTAGGAGTAATCGTTGTAGGCGTAAACGTCTTCCAGCAACTGGTCTTTGCGGCGGATGTGGGCACCGCCGGTGGGGCGGGTGGGGTCCAGCCGCCGGACGGCCTCGTTGGTGCGCTTGTAGAACGCTTCATCGTCGGGGCTGCCGTTGACCCGTACGCCCCACAGAAAGACGCTGGGATGGTTGCGGCACTGGCAGACCATCTCGCGGCAGTTCTGCAATGCCTGCGCCTGCCAGCTCTCGTCGCCGATGTGCTGCCAGCCCGGCATCTCCACAAAGACCAGAAGCCCCAGCTCGTCGCAGGCGTCGAGGAAGGCTTGGCTCTGGGGGTAGTGGCTGGTGCGGACTGCGTTGCAGCCCAGCTGCTTTTTCAGGATCTGGGCATCCAGCTGCTGGATGCTGTCCGGCATGGCGTAGCCCTGATAAGGGTAGCTCTGGTGGCGGTTCAGGCCGCGCAGCTCCACCCGCTGGCCGTTGAGGTACAGCCCGCCCGCCACGAACTGGAGGGTCCGGAAGCCGAACCGGGTGGATTTTTCGTCCAGCACCCGGTCGGGCAGGCCGCTGGTGCCGGGGCGGATGAGCCGCACGGTGAGGGTGTACAGGAAGGGATGTCCGATGCTCCATGGGTGGACGCCGTTCAGGGTGCCCACGATGGGCAGCGACAGCTCGCCGCTGTAGAGTGCCCGGCTCCCGGCGGGGCTGCGGATCTCGGCCTGCAAGGTGCAGCCGACCGTTTCACCCACGGTGGAGGTGTAGATGCGGAAATCGCCCTCGGCCTGCGCCTCGATGAAGATGTCCCGCAGGTAGGCAGGCTCCTTCACGTCCAGCGAGACGGCGCGGTAGATGCCGCCGTAGGTCAGGAAATCGATCTGCCCGCCGAAGGGCGGGATGTTCAGGTCTTCCCGGCTGTCGCACCGGACGGCCACGACGTTCTGCTCCCCCAGACGGAGGGATTCGGTCAGGTCTACGGTAAAAGCCGTGTAACCGCAGCCATGATGAAACACCCGGCGGCCGTTGCAGAAAACGGTGGCGTCGTGCGCCACGGCCTCAAAGGTCAGCAGGACCGTGCGGCCCTGCCACTCTTTGGGCGCAAAAAACTCCCGCCGGTAGCCGCAGAGCCGCTGGTAATCGTTTTCATTGCAGTAATTGTAGGGCAGCGTCCTGACCGTGTGCGGGATGCGCACCGGGGTCAGGGGCAGATCCGGACATTCCGGCCGCACGATGGCGGGGTCGAATACCGGGGTGAAGGTCCAGCCGTCGTTCCAATCGTAGTGTTCCATAGCCTGCTCTCCGTCATGGTAAAAGATACTTATCTTCATGTTACCACAAAGTTATGAACGAAAAAAGGATGCAGGCGCTGTTTCTGCGGGATTTCTCACTTTTTCTGGAACAAAAGCGGCGGATGGCAGCAGAAAAGCCCGGCCGGGCAGTGCCGGTCAGGCTTTGCGGGCGTGGCTGCTTATCGGATGAAGTTCGTCATGGGGCGGCGGGGATTCTCCGGGTGCCGGATGCCGACGGCCTTGCCGGCCTCGATGCACTGGAGCAGCCAGGCCATGTTCCGGCCCAGCTCCCGCATCACGGCGCAGCCCTCTTCGTCCTGCAGGACCTGAGCGGGGTTGGAGCCGTGGACCATGGCCCAGTAGGAGCCGTTGACCAGCGGCATGTGGAAGAACTCCGGGTACTTGACCAGCTGGTCCAGCGTGGTGGTGGTGCCGCCGCGGCGGGCCGAACAGCAGATGGCGGCGGGCTTGTAGGCCAGATACTTGCCGCCTGCGTAGCTCAGGCGGTCCATAAAGCTGGTCATGTTGCCGGAGGCCGAGGCATAGTGCACCGGGCTGCCGAAGACGAAGGCGTCGGCGGTCCTGGCTTTTTCGATGGCCTCGTTGACCACGCCGCCAAAGACACAGCCGCTGCCTGCGGCGCAGCCGCCGCAGCCGATGCAGCCGCCGACGGGCCGGGTGCCGACGTTGAAGATCTCGGTCTCGATGTGGGCGCGGTTCAGCTCCTCTGCGATGAGGGACAGAGCGGTGTAGGTGCAGCCTTTTTCGTGGGGGCTGCCGTTGATGAGCAGGACTTTCATACGTTGAATCTCTCCTTTTGACCATGCGCCCCGGAACAGGGGGCGCTCTGCCCTGATTTTAGCACACTTGCGGCCGCAGTGCAACGCGGGCCTTGACAAAGCACGGTGCCTTGACAATAATATAAAGATACATATAACGGAATGCAAAAGGAGGCAACCACATGCGAGTCATTGCAGGAGACGCACGGGGCAGACGGCTGGAGGCCCTGCCCGGCACCGATATCACCCGCCCCACCCTCGACCAGGTCAAGGAGGCGATGTTCAGCATCGTTCAGTTCGACCTGCCCGGCGCACGGGTGCTGGACCTGTACGCAGGCAGCGGCCAGCTCGGCATCGAGGCCCTCTCGCGCGGGGCAGCACGGTGTGTGTTCCTGGACGAGAACCGCGAGGCCGTCAACATCGTGATGAAGAACTGCAAGACCTGCGGCGTGTTCGACCGCAGCCGCGTCAACATCGGCGAGGCGGCGCGGTATCTTTCCGCCTGCCGTGAGCAGTTCGACCTGGTTCTGCTGGACCCGCCGTTCCACGGTGGTACGCTGGAAAAGATCCTTCCCAGCGTGGAAAAGGTGCTGGCACCCGGCGGCATTGCCCTGTGCGAGAGCGAGACCGGCCTTGTGCTGCCTGCCGAGGTGGGCAGCCTGACGCTGAAGAAACAGTATAAGTATGGCAAGGTGCTGCTGTGGAAGTACACGAAGCCCATGCAGCCTGCCGGAGAGGAAGATGCGGAATGAACGTGAACGAGCTTTTGGATACCATTGAGGACGCGCTGGAAGAAAGCGCCGGGATGCCCCTTTCGGGTGGCAAGCGGATCGTGGACGTGGAGCAGATCCGGGATTATCTGGACGAGATCCGCCAGAACCTGCCCGTGGAGCTGCGGCAGGCGCAGTCCATCGTCAGCGACCGCGCCCAGCTCATTGATTCGGCCAACGCCCAGGCCCAGGCCATCGTGAAAAAGGCCGAGGACCGCGCCCGCATCCTCGTCAGCGAGGCGGAGATCGTCAAGGCGGCCCAGCAGCGCGCCTCCGAGATCGTCTCAGCCGCCCAGACCGAGGCCCGCACCGTCCGCCAGACCGTGACCGACTACTGTGATAATATGCTCAAGACCACCGAGGAGACCATGGCAGAGAACGCTGCGCAGGTCCGGAACGTCCGCGCCAATCTGCGCCAGACGCCCCGGAAACCCCAGTGAGCGGAGTTTGTCGGAAAAACCCATTTGCCCCTGCAAGCAAAATTGACGGCTTGCAGGGGCTTTTTTTGTGACATTTTGAGAGAAAAACCAGCCCGAAAAGCCTTGCATTCGCAGGGCGGTTTTGTTACAATAAAACTGTATCAGAGAGATGCCTTGGGGCAGTGTGTGCCTGCGGGCAGAAAAACACGGCGAAAACGGAAAAAACAGCGTGAAATCGCCGGATGATACGCAACTTGAAACGACAGAAAGGAGGCTGGGCCCTATGGGCAGTGAAACGATCGGACAAGCCTTTGACCCGGCCTCGTTTGAGCATGTGCCTGTGCTTTTGAACGAGTGCCTGGACGGCCTTGCCATTGACCCGGCAGGCATCTATCTGGACGGCACCGCAGGCGGTGCGGGGCATTCCCGCCAGATCGCGTTGCGGCTGGACGAGGAACAGGGCGGCAGGCTCATCTCGCTGGATCAGGACCCGGACGCGGTGCAGACCGCGCGGGCGCGGCTGGCCGGGCTGCCTGCCACCGTGGTGCAGATCAACTTCCGCTATGCGGGACAAGCTCTGGAACAGCTGGGCATCGACAAGATCAACGGAGCGCTGCTGGACCTCGGCGTTTCCAGCCACCAGCTGGACGATGCCGCCAGAGGCTTTTCCTACCGGGCAGACGCTCCGCTGGACATGCGGATGAGCCAGGAGGGCGAGACTGCCGCTGACCTTGTGAACACCGAGAGCCGGGAGGAGCTGGCCCGCATCCTCAAGGATTACGGCGAAGAACCCTTCGCCTGGCAGATCGCGGGCAAGATTGTCGAGGCACGGGAGACTTCCCCCATCGAGACGACATTGCAGCTGGCCGACATCGTGGCCAGCGCCATGCCGGCGGCCGAGCGACGCAAGAACAAGAACCCGTCCCGCCGCACCTTCCAGGCGCTGCGCATTGCGGTCAACCACGAGCTGGACGCACTGGAAGAGGGCATGGACACCATCTTTGAGCATCTGGCCCCCGGCGGGCGGCTGTGCATCATCACCTTCCACTCGCTGGAAGACCGGCTGGTGAAGAACAAGTTCCGCCGCTGGGCCACCGCCTGCACCTGCCCGCCGGAGTTCCCGGTCTGCGTCTGCGGCGGCAGGGCCAAAGCAAAACTCATCACCCGCAGACCCATCGAAGCAAATACGCAGGAGTTGGAAGAAAACCGGCGCAGCCGGTCGGCACATCTCCGCGTTCTTGAAAAAATTTAACCACCGCGGAGTATCAGTGAGGAGGAGAGTACCATGGGCCAGGCAGCATATGATATGACAGAGGTGCGCCGCAGAAGAGCACCCCAGACGCAGCGGAACGTTCCGCTGCGGGTGGAAAAAGGCGGCAAGCCCCGGCTGAACCCGGTGCGCGCTGCCATGCAGCACGCATTGCAGCTGCTTTCGGCGGCGCTGCTGGTGGGTTTTGCCGTCAGCCTGCTGTGGAGCGAGTCCCAGCTGGTGGAGCTGAACAGCAAGATCCAGAACGCCAAGGCGGAACTCGTCAGCGAGCAGAGCCAGTACACCTACTACAACAGTGCACTGAACAACCGCACCAACATCACCAGCGTGGAAGAGACGGCCACCCGCCTCGGCCTGATGAAGATCGACCAGAGCCAGATCACCTACATCCGCCTGGACGAGGGCAGCGTCCTCGTCCGCAAGGAGTCCGCTGTGCGGCAGTGGACCGACTTGCTGCACGACGGTGCCATGATGGTCATGGGCCGCGTGAACCGCGCAAACTAAAATAAAACAGGAAAAGCGTGCGGCAGCGCACGCTTTTTCGGTTTCTCAGGAGTCAAACCAACATGCAGGAACCATCCTCCAAGAACAAAAAAGGGCTTTACCGGCTGCGCCGCGCCGACCCGCACGAGCGGCTGAGCGCACGGCTGCGGCATTTCAGCTTTGGCGCGGCGGTGGTGTTCGTCGTGGCGGCGGCAGGCATCGTCATCCACAGCCTGTACAATATCCAGATCAAGAACGGCGCGACCTTCCGCCAGTATGCGGCCCAGCAGCAGCTGCTGGACAGCACCATTCAGGCGACCCGCGGCGAGATCTACGACACGTCCGGCATCACGCTGGCCTCCACCAGCGTGGTCTGGACCATCTGGGCCGACCCCAGCTACAGCACGGCCCTGTTCACCAGCAGCAAGAACGACGACACCGGCGAGGTGACCAGGACGGCCGACCCTGCCGCATTGCAGGAGGTCAGCACCCAGATCACCCTGCGGCTGCTCTCCGGCGATGGTGAGAGCCTGGACAGCGTGGATACCTCCTCGGCGGCCTACCAGACCCAGTATCAGGCGGTGTACGATGCTCTGTCCAAGAGCGACTCGGCCTACCAGACGCTGGCCACCAAGGTGAACAACGCCATCAAACTGTCCATTGAACAATACGTCACCGCATACAACAAGGCTCACAAAAAGGCCGATGCCGACAAGGGCATCCGCAAGGGCCGCATCTCAGTCTCGTCCACCAAGAGCTTTCAGCGGGATTACCCCTACGGAGCCTTTGCGGCGGCAGTGCTGGGCTTCTGCGATGCCGACGGCTACGGCACCTACGGCCTGGAAAAATCCTACGAATCCACGCTGGCGGGCGTCAATGGCCGCACCATCACCCTGCGCAACGCCTACGGCAATGCCATCGCGGACGAAAACGCCACCACCTATGCCGCCAAGGACGGCTCCAATCTGGTGCTGTCGCTGGATGTGAACATCCAGGAGGTGGCGGAACGCTACCTGAACGAGGCCATCTCGGCCAACAATGTCGAGAACCGCGGCGCGGCCATCGTGATGAACGTCAAGACCGGTGCCATCCTGGCCATGGCCTCCAAGCCGGATTTCGACCCCAATAACGCGCTGGATTACACCGCCAACGAGGCCTATCTCAACGAGCTGGTCCACGCCGAACCGGAGCTTTACGGCATCTACCTCAAGAATGAGGACGGCAGCTATGTCACGGATGCGAACGGCAACAAGGTGCTGGACCCGGAGGGCGATTATTCCGGCTATTACCGCGACATCCAGTGGAAGAACAAGACCATCACCGAGCTGTACTACCCCGGAAGCGTCTTCAAGGTCATCACGGCGGCCATGGGGGTGGACTCCGGCAAGGCGACCATCAACACCACGCTGAACTGTTCCGGTGCCTACGGCGTCGCCAAGGAGACCTATCACTGCGCCGGCAAAAAGGCCCACGGCGTCCAGAATCTGGCCGAAGCGCTGCGGAACAGCTGCAACATCTACTTCATCCAGCTGGGCCAGCGCATCGGTTCCAGCCTGTTCTATGATTACTTTGACGCCTTCGGCTTTACCGAGCGCACCGGCGTGGACCTGCCCAGCGAGACGAATTTCATGCAGTATTACAGCAAGAGCCGCCTGGGTGAAGTCGAGCTGGCCTCGTCGGCCTTCGGTCAGGCCATGGCGGTCACGCCGCTGCAGGTCTGCACAGCCATCTCCGCTGCTGTCAACGGCGGCTATCTCGTCACCCCCCATGTGGTGGATAAGATCACCGACCAGAACGGCAACGTCATCGAAGAGGTGGGGGCAAACGTCCGCCGCCAGGTCATCAGCGAGAGCGCCAGCAAGGCCATCCGCCAGATCATGGAATATGAAGTGGCGGACGGCACTCAGGGCGGCGGCGGACGCGCCTATGTGGCAGGCTACCGCATCGGCGGCAAGTCCGGCACGTCCGAGCAGCTGAACATGGACCGCCGCAGCGATGGTGACTACAAGAAGGTCGCTTCCTTTGTGGCGGTCCTGCCCGCCGACGACCCGGAGATCCTCGTCTACGTCATGCTCGACGACCCCAACAACGCCAAAACGGACTACTCGTCCATTCTGGCTGCGCCCGTCGTCGGCAACATCATCAGTGAGATCGCGCCCTACCTTGGCATCGCCACCGACGGCACTGACCGCAGCGGCACCATCGTCAAGGTGCCCAACCTCATCGGCAACGAGTGGAGCAATGCGCAGGTCTCGCTGAACATCAAGGGCCTCAAGCACCAGCTGGCCGAGAGCGACGTCAGCCAGGCGGGCGCGGTGGTCACCTACCAGTACCCGCGCGCAGGCGCGGAGGTGCCCTGCGGCACCACGGTGTATCTGTATACCGATACGTATGAAGGCAGGCATACGGAGGTGCCGGATGTGACGGGCAAGAGCGCGGATTTTGCCCGCCAGATGCTGGCAGCAGCCGGGCTCAACTGCATTGTGGCCGGCGATGCGAACGGCCTGGTCCAGGAGCAGAGCGAGGCGGCGGGGGCCAGCGTCCAGCGCGGCACCCTCGTGACCATCACCTGCGGGTAAACCCTCTCAGGCGCTTCGCGCCAGCTCTCCCCAAGGGAGAGCCATTGGCAGCCGGGTCGTGAGGATCCAATCGGCTGGGGGCTGTTGGTAAGAGGAACGGCATCTCGTATGGAAGACGATCGAGTGATATCAGGAAAAGGGAGAGTATCGTATGGAAAAGATCAGAGCAAGCATTCTGCTGAACGGCCTTGCGCCGGAAGGCTTTGACGCCGGGGACGCCGAAGTGTCCCTTGTGACCACCGACAGCCGCGAGGTCTGCCCCGGCTGCATCTTTGTAGCCTTTCCGGGTGAACGATTCGACGGCCACGACTTTGCAGCCAAGGCACTGGAAGCCGGGGCCTTCTGTGTGGTGCTGAACCACCCGGTCGAGGGCGTCCCGGCGGAAAAGGCCGTGCTCTGCGCGGACAGCTACCATGCCATGATGGTGATGGGGGCCAACTACCGCAGCCAGTTCCACCCCAGAGTCGTGGGTGTGACGGGCAGCGTGGGCAAGACCACCACCAAGCAGATGTGCTATGCTGCCATCGAGGGCTTCGGCAATACCATCAAGACCGAGGGCAACCAGAACAATGAGCTGGGTCTGCCCCGCACGATGTTCCGCATCGGGAACGAGACCGAATATGCCGTCGTCGAGATGGGTATGAGCCACCTGGGCGAGATCGAGCGGCTGAGCCGCTGCGCCCGCCCGGATGTGGGCATCATCACCTGCATCGGCGTATCCCACATCGGCAACCTGGGCAGTCAGGAGAACATCTGCAAGGCCAAGCTGGAGATCTGCGCCGGTCTGCCGGAGGGCGCTCCGCTGGTGCTGAACGGCGACGACCCCTTCCTGCGGAAGGCAGAGCTGCCGGAGCATGTCCGGCCCGTCTGGTTCAGCCTGGGCGACGAGGGTGCGGATGTCTGCGCCCTGTCCATCCAGCAGGAGGCCGACGGCATGAGCTTCGTGCTCGAAGACCACGAGGAGGGCACCTTTATGGTGCACATCCCTGCGATGGGCCGCCACAACGTGGCCAATGCGCTGGCCGCCTATTGCGCCGCCACCCGGCTGGGCCTCAATGCCCGAAAGGTGCTGCGGGGCATCAGCAACTTTGAGCAGACCGGGATGCGCCAGAAGGTCGTGCACAGCAACGGCGTGGATGTCATCGAGGACTGCTACAACGCCAACCCCGACAGCATGAAGGCCGCGCTGGCCATGTTCCGGGAGTACCCCTGTAAGCGCCGCTTTGCCCTGCTGGGCGATATGCTGGAGCTGGGAGACCTGAGCCGTGAGGCCCATGAGGAAGTGGGCCGTCAGGCGGCGGAAAGCGGCATCGACACCCTTATCACCTACGGCGAGCAGGCCCGACGCACGGCCGTGGTGGCTGCGGCCAAGGGCCTGACCACCCTGCACGCCAACACCTACCGCGAAGCCGCCGACGCCCTGC
>ULWY01045572.1_pt1 | contig 10981 bp, 6 predicted proteins | sample 1960761 | NCBI WGS metagenome assembly ULWY01 (sample SAMEA4835824, study PRJEB28245) | human gut metagenome | biome: gut microbiome; material: fecal sample | place: Denmark | collected 2008
GGCCAGTTCCATGACGCAGAGGCGGTTGCGGTCGCTTTCGTACCCGTCGCGTTCCATGCTCTGCCAAGCGATACTCTTACCGTCTGGAGAAAATTTCGGATTGGTATCATAGCCCATATTCTTGTCGGTTGCATCTTCCTTACACAGATTACGGGTCTGTTTGCTGTCGATGTCATACAAATAAATATCCGAATCCGTAGAAATAGAATAAGCTTGTCCGGTTTTCTTCCGGCAGGTATAGGCTACCTGCTTGGAGTCTGTACTCCAAGCTAACTGTTCGATTCCACCAAAAGGTTTCATCGGCGATTCATACGGTTCGCCTGCCAATATATCGGTAGCTTCGCCTACTTGGTTTCCATCGAAGGAAGCTACAAACGGATGAGGAACAGTCTCAACCCATTCATCCCAATGCTTATACATCAGGTCGTCAATGACTTTACCGCTTGCCTTATCCAGATCTGGATATTTATCAACGGTGCGTTCGCCGTATTTCACTTGCGAGATAAAGAGTACCTTGGTTTCATCAGGCGAAAAGGCGAATCCTTCGATACCTCCTTCGTACGAAGAAAGCTGCTTGCGGTCTGTACCGTCCGGATTCATTTTCCAGATCTGACCTCCTGAAAGGAAGGCCAGGGTAGAACCGTCTTTCATCCATACGGGGCTGCTTTCACTGGCGGCAGTTGTCGTAAGCAGCGTATTTCCCGTTCCGTCGGCATTCATGACATAAATGACCGTATGTCCTTTGTTTTCTTTTACACTATAGTAAGAAACAGTGTAAGCGATACGTTTACCGTCGGGTGAAACACTGGAACTTCCGATACGTCCCATCGCCCAAAGAATTTCGGGAGTAAGGCGTCCATCCTGAATTGTAATTTCCTGCTTACCAATGATGGGAGTATCTGCCTGTACAGACTCAGCTCCGCAAACCGGAGCCGCTGTTAGCATCATGGCAGCAGTCATTGCCATAAAATCTACTTTTTTCATACTTTTTTGTTTGATTGTTTATCGTAAAGTAGGACAAAGTTACGAATAAAAAACGATTTTACTTCCTATACTGTAATCCTTTTGACAAGATTCTACGGATAGATGGTCTGCTGACAATTTCCGGTGGAGGAATCAGTCACCGAGCTGTGCGGCAGACTGTATGTCTGTATATTTTACCGTCCGGAGGCATGGCCTTTAGGAATGTCACCAACATTTACTACAAATGTTACTCTAAGATGAAATTTTTCACAGAAGATACTACTGTGCATAGAGTGTACAATAAGAGGAAATTTGAATGAACAAACTTCCTCTTATTGTTGAATAATCGACAAACTATTATTTGCCTATAGCAAAATTCAGATTTTTCATATTCTGCGCAATAACCCAAAGATACATAGTAGAAACAATGTGAATTGCAGAATTGAGTTCTTTCATCGAAGCATCGGGAGCATTGTGCGACTCGCTGTTTCTCCATTGCTTTACTAATTCCAGATAATCATAGAACTTGTGATACCTTTCATCCGTATTGTTTTTCAGACCTCTCAGACAGCTGAGTGAGAATATACAATTTATAAATGTAGGCATACTGTTCTCATCCTTGTCATTGACCATTTCCTTGCCGTTCAGCAGATAATATACTTTTTTCAGGAACACTTCATATTTTGTCACAATGGTATTGAAATGCCTTCTTTTGTCAACCAGTTTCATTCCTTCCAGACAGTAAAGTCTGTTAAACGAATCGAGTAACAGCTCATTAGCTCCGTCTATAGAAGATGTAGTTTGAGCCTTCAACACATTAATAAAGCACGATGTCACAGAATTGAAATCGGATAGGAACTGCTTCAAATCGACAAACTCACTTTCTACATCTGATAGTAATTTTTGTTTGAACAGTTCCGGAATAAACGGAATTTCATCTTCCTTTTTCTTGTAGTTCTCATACATCACCCTAGCCATCTGTGTCATGACGTTACGGTAGAAATCACTGTTTTCAAACAGCTTGGCGAAAGAGTCCATCTGTTCCACATAGCAACCCCTTGCCACTTCATCGAATATCTGCGGGAAGATACTTTCCTCAAACTGCTTTTCGTCCGTATTGTTCGCCTGTTTGGTCAGTTTCTTTTTGGCAGTCGTGACCATCTTGTCGTAGATGGATTCTACGATAACACGGTCTGCTTCGGAGAACTCTCCCTGATACATGATGTTCACCTTATCAATGATACGGCTCAGTAAATCCTCATTGTCGTTCTTCGGCTTTCCTGCTTTTGGGTTTTCGCCTTTAAGAGGCTTCACTGTTCCTTCCATCTGAATGGAAACCGTTTCTCCCTCCGATATCTTTGAGTTTACCAGCATAATCTGTTTGTTCAGGTCAATCCTTTCTTTGGGATTCTTAGGCAGCAGTCTGTACAGATAGTCGGCATACACGTATGCTTTATACAATTCCTTATCAAAAGTTCTTGCTATCTGAGCCATATAAGAATAGAAACGGACGAAATTCTTGATTTTCGACCTTACTTCAAAACGTTTTTCTTCATCAAGTTCCTCGTACCGGGAAATGGTACTCTTGAATGCATTCGACAAAACTCCTAGGCGATCTTTCTGCTTGCTGATATTTTGCAACAAATCATAGAATTTCTGTTCGTCACCCTCTGTCCAGAGCTGAAACATCTGTATGTCCTTTCTGAATGTATATACATAGTTCACATCCACAGGCTTTATCAGCTCTGTACCTTTATAGAAAGGTTCGAACGATTTCTTAATATCCTCTGGCTTGTTGCAGAAGTCAAGCACGTATGTATCTTTTTTGTCCTTCTGCCATCTGTTCAGGCGCGAGAGTGTCTGTACAGCCTTTACATCCTTCAGTTTCTTGTCAACGAACATTGTATGCAGCAGAGGCTCGTCGAATCCTGTCTGATATTTGTCTGCAACAACCAGCATATTATATAAGTCCGAAGCGAAATACAATGGCAGTTTGGCATCCGAAATGTTTCGTCCGTCAGCGGAGTTCAACTTCGTTTCTGTATATTCCACTCCTTCATACGATACTGTACCGGAGAAAGCCACCATAGGATTTACATCAGTAATATTGTTTTCCTGGCAATACCTCTTGATTTCCAGGAAATAACGTACCGCATGAGCACGCGAGGAACATACCACCATCGCTTTTGCCTTTCCAAGCATGGCATTGAGTGTCACCTCCCTGAATTTTTCCACAATGATAGCTGTTTTCTGGGCTATTACATGCTGATGGTTATCATGGAAAGCCTTTATGGCACGTGTGGCAGGAGTTTCCTCATACGAAGGATCGGCCTCTATGCGCTTTGCAATCTCGTAAGTAGTTTCATACGTGGTATAATATTTCAGTACATCCTTGATGAATCCCTCTTCTATAGCCTGTAGCATGGAATAGTTATGATAAGCCACATACCTGTTGTCTTCCGGATTTTCGCCCTCCTCGGCCAACTCACCGAAAGTCTGTAGCGTCTTAGGTTTTGGAGTTGCCGTAAATGCATAGAAGTACAGATTGTTGTGCTGTCCCTGAGCCAGCAAATCCTCCATCAGTGCATCCTTTTTCTTTTCCAGTTCTTCGGCCTCAATTTCTTCTATTTCAGCATATTCACGCAATGCCTCGTCTGTATCCGCAAGTGCGGCCTTCAGTTTCTCCGCGCTCTTGCCCGACTGTGACGAATGGGCTTCATCTACAATTATGGCATATCTCTTTCCGCTACGACTTGTCAGTTCCTTGTAGATAACCGGAAAACGATGTAGGGTAGTGATAACAATTCTCGTATTGTCGTCGTTGATGATTCTTGCCAGTTTCTCCGAGTTGTCAGAATCGGTGATGGTTTCTATCTGTCCATCTATATGGTCGAAACCTAGGATTGTACTCTGGAGCTGCTTGTTCAGTACACGTCTGTCGGTGATGACAAACACACTGTTGAACATATTCTTCATCTCCGCATTCTGTAGTCCTGCAAGACGATAAGTGAGCCATGCGATAGAGTTCGATTTTCCCGAACCAGCCGAGTGTTGGATAAGATAATTGTTTCCGTGCGGCTTCTTCAGCGAATAGTATTTCGTCTTTTCGTCCGCAGCCATATCATATCTTGCTTCTTCTTTGCAACGGCTTTGCAAAACATTTGCAAAATAAGTGTCGGCCACTAACTTTTCCACCACATCCAACTGGTGATAACGAGGGAAGATTATCTTCACCGAAGTTTCAGTAATCTCTTTCTCCCTGCCATGCTTGTCTATTATAATCTTCAGTTTTTCTTCCTCTTGGCGAGAGATATAACGCTGAAGAATGGAAAGCAGCATATCCCTGCGCAATACCTTTTCCCACAGATAGGCAGTTACATATCCGCCGTCCTCACGTTCCGGATTTCCTGCTCCTCCAACTTCACCTGCTCCGTTTGAGCCCTGATTGAAAGGAATGAAAAAAGTCTTTTCCTTTTTCAGTTCGGTAGTAAGAGCCACTTCATACAGGTCAACTCCGAAGTATGCCAATATACGGTTGTTAAAATGAAACAGCGGTTCTTTCGGGTCTCTGTCCGTGCACCACTGACGTTTTGAGTCCTCCACATTCTGACCCGTAATCTGATTTTTCAGTTCCAGAGCCACCACCGGAATACCGTTCAACGAAAGTACCATGTCGATGGTATTCTTGTTCAGTTTGGAATAGGCAAACTGGCGTGTCACTGTGAGAATATTCGCATCGTAATTCGCCACAAGTTCATCATTCAGCATCGAAGCCGGAGCAAAATAGCAAAATCTGATATTTATACCCACATCGCTTATACCCTTGCGGAGCACATAAATCAGTCCATAGCGCGAAACGTCGTCTTGAAACACACGGTACAGCTGTTTCTCGGCCTTGTCGCCATACTTGGTTACATATCGTTTCCACTGCTTAGGCTGTGTCTTTTCTATAAAGGAGATAAGCACAGGCATATCTATAGCCCTGTCCTTGTCGTATGTATCCTGATTGCCTTTTATATATCCGCCCTCTGTGATAAGGTATCGTTCTATATCGGCTTCAAAGTTCTTTTCCTTTAAGTCTGTGGTATTCATGATTATATCTTTCTTTAATCTTATATTTTCAAACTGTGACGATTTGTCACGGTTTCATTTTCTAATCCTTATAATCTTCATTTTAATCATGAGGTATCAATTTAACTACCCAACTTCCTTTTTCACCTTTTCCGTTTATACGTTCCAGCAATCCTCTTTCTATGAGTGAAGGAGTCATACGTTTTACGGTTCTTTCCGATTTTCCAATATGTTCCGCTATGTCGGCTTGTGTAGCTTTTGGATTTTCTTTCAAGAAATTAAGTAATGCCATTTCATCCAGCGTACAGTTCAAAGTGCCATCCAAAGTGTCATTTTGGCTCTTTGACTCCTCTTCTTTGGCACTTTGAGAAAAGTTTATGTTCATTTCTCTATTGCTGAGGTTGTTCTCTTCCCCAAACAACATATTTCTCAGGAACATTTCCAGGTACTTTGTATTAGCAGAAACCCCCTTTGTATAATTATTGTAGTTGGCACGTACCAGAGCATTTCTGAAATACCACGAATGTTTCTTGAATATATCATTATCCACCTTAAATCCGAAAGTTTTCAGATATTTCATAAGGAATACAGCTATGGTTCTGGTATTACCTTCTCCGAAAGCATGTATCTGCCAAATACCTGAAATGAATTTACCGATTCTCTGTAAAGCCTGTTCGGCATTCATTGCGGGATAATCAGTACTTTTTTCCTGTGCAAAATCGTATTCCAGAGTAGGGCGAATCATTTCATAATCCGAGTAGATTACCGTATCTCCGTCGAGTACCCATTCTTTCTTTGTGATATTATAGTTTCTTTGCCCTGCATGCTTGTACAGACCTTCGAACAGACGTTTATGAATATACAGGAGATAGTCCGGTGTAAACGAGAAAGTTTTTTCCGAAAGCAGTTCGGTGATACGTGCCGATACCTTGTCTGCTTCTTCCGTCCGTTCATCTTCCATTTCTTCACGTGATGATTTCGACTGATAGTATGTATCAATCAGATGTTTCACTTCGTCAATGGAAATGTCTCCCTCTATATGTTGTTGTGCCGTCTGAATAAGATACTCAGACGGTTTCAGTCCGTCCACATCCTGCAAGCCTATAGCGACTTGCCATGCGGCTGCTTTCTCTTTCTGGTCGGGTTCTCCCTGTCGGATATATTTGTCGAATTCAGTCATGGCTTATACTTTTCTTTTTCCGGTTACACATTCGAAAATCAATGATTTTTTGTAGTCTTTCAGTTTCTCTATCTTCTGTTGCTTGATGGAGATTAGTTCGTCTATCTCGCTGCATTTCTGGTCAAGGTAGTTGGCGATGGATTGTTGCTCGGAGAGAGGAGGAACAAGTATTGGTGTATTTTGTACTTTTTCCTTTGTATAATGTTTTATTGTAGCTTTGTTACAAATAGTATCAATATAACCATTATAGTATGGTACATACATCCAATAGTACAGAAATTTATTATTAAAATCTTTTTTTGCCCTACAAACATTAACAGAATTTTGAACATAACATGGCGAAAATTCATTTTTATATAAACATGTTGTTCCAGCCATTCCACCTTCCATGATTAAAACGTCATTGTATTGCAATAAATATTTCTCTTTTTCTACATCTGAGAAGTACATTTTTTTGTTGATCTCTGTATCGACTCCATTCCATTTTATATTTGCTGCACATAAATAATTCTCGCCGCCAGTGCTTGAATCATTGTTTCGTTCAACCATCTTGCCAAGAATTACATTATAATGATTTTTTATCTTTGTAATATCCCAATTCTCCGGAATCTCCCCAATCCATTCAATACCGCTATCTTTTAGAGGAACATTTTTATTCAAACCTTTTGTTACAGCTTCGGTAATGACAGATTGCTTGTAACTTTGTAGTTTGGTTATCATTTCCTCTTGCAAAGTTATCAGTTCGTCTATCTCACCACATTTTTGGTCAAGGTAGTTGGCGATGGATTGTTGCTCTGAGAGAAGGGGATATGGAAGTAACTCTTGCCCTAAGTAAACATTATTAATGATTGGCAATGTTGTAAAAAAAGCATTGTCTCTAATTTTATCTTTTAATACGCTTAGATAATAGAAATAAAATCTTGAATAACATTCTAAAGGTATTAGGCCTGTAATTTGTTGGTTAGAATATCCGTTCTCATTTGCATATCCTACTTTACCTGCAGAAGCTCCAATTCCAACATATAACAAAGTACCAATAGGAAAAAGTGATATCTTGTTCTCATAAATTACTCTTTCTGATAGTTTTCGTAGGGAACTAAATAAATCATTACAGCCTTCCAGAATATCTGAAGGAGTGTACCAATTAATCAAATTATCTCCTTCTGAAATTTTATCATATTCTTTTGGAGTTGTTCCAGTTGACAATAAAAAAATATTTTTTAATTTACGTATTTCCCAATGCTCCGGAATCTCCCCAATCCAAGCAATCCCACTATCTTTATATTTATCGTATCTATTTTCCATAACCATCAATCTTCCTGTTCGTAATAATATGAGTAATCAATACCTTTCATGTTCAGTTGGTTAGTAACACTAACCAACTGATAATCTATCTGCCTTTCAGCTTCTTCTGCTCCTTTTCAAAGTTTTCAAGAAAATGAATCTCTACGGGTGAAAGACTGTAAACAGTCCTTTCCTTGAACTTGTCGTACTCCGCATCTGCTTTCTGCTTTGCAAGTTCGGCAGAAATCTTTCCGGCATGGCTTAACAGCTCTTTTCCGGAAAGCTTTAGAAAATCGTCCAATTTCTGAATCCAGTCTTTCATGTACATCGGCTTATGCGATTTGGCTTGAAGTTCTGCAAAATCCAAATACAGACTGACTATTCTATTGAGCGTATCCAATTCATCGGAAGAAAGATAGTTTTTGGCTATTTCAGCATCAGTGCGTTTGGGCAATGCTCCTGTCCATGAAGTCAGTCCCATAAAATCTTTTTCAGCATCTGCACGTTCGTAAATGATTTCGGCTGCTGTATGTCCATGAGCAGAGTAGTGCATCTTGTTCTGTACAGTCTTGAAAAACTGCATGGTAGCTTCTGTACGCGGATCGTAATCAATGCTTAAGGCGTATATTTCGAGTATCTTGCGGTAGAATACCTTTTCCGAGGAACGGATGTCGCGGATACGGCTCAGCAGTTCGTCGAAATAGTTTCCTCCTCCGGCTCTTTTCAGCAAATCATCGTTCATGGCAAATCCTTTTACAAGATATTCACGAAGGACATTTGTAGCCCATATTCTGAACTGTACGCCACGGTGCGACTTGACACGATAACCTACGCTGATTATCATGTCAAGGTTATAGTATGCAAGATTTCGTTCGACACTTCTGTTCCCTTCATTTTGAACTGTTGCAAAAAATGCAACAGTTGAGTCCGGATCCAACTCTCCGTCCTCGAATACATTCTTTATATGTCGGGAAATGGTAGATTTGTTTCGCTGGAACAGCTCTGCCATCTGGTCGGCCGTAAGCCAAACCGTATCATTGCATAGAGTAACTTCTATCCTTGATTTGCCATCCTCTGTCTGGTAGAGAATGATATTTCCGTTGTTTTGCTGCTCGTTCATGGTCTGTTATTATGCGGATTTATACCTGCTTACCCTAATATCCTGGACATCAGTTCCGATTCTTTTTCTTCCAACTTTTTCAGTTCATCAAATATCACAGAACTTGGTGTTAGTGGAGTGTATTTATAGAACTCGCGGGTGAGAGGTATTTCATAACCGATTTTGCTTTCGGATTCGCTGTACCAGAAGTCGGGAGCATACGGACGTACGTTCTTGTCGAGGTATTCAGTAATGTCTTCCTTCCATGGAATAATCTCGCTGTCCTTCAGTTCAGGGTCGGGAGCAAATCCGCTTTCCTGGTCAACAGGTTTTACGTATGCCTCCATCATATCGGGGTTGCGCTTGCCGAAATAGTTTCTCAATAGGGCTACCTTTCCTTGCGGTACTTTGATTTTTGCTTTTTTCAGTTCGAGGAAGAAAGTGATGTCCGGGAATCCCACATGGTTAGGCATATTGTTTTCCCAATATGTGGCAACTTCTTTCAATAAAGCTCTGTCGGCTTCCTTATAGTTTTCGGCAGTGGCCTCGTCAAAATGAATTTCCTTATACTCTAAGCGTAAAGGACGGTTTATGGTGAGTTTCGTAAACTTGAAGTCCTCTACGTCCTTCACCTTGCTTTCTACTTTCAGTTCCGGGTTAAGCTCAGAGGTATATTCCCAATCGGTAAAATCGTGATAAGCCTGCATTATGAGTTCGCGGCAGACTGTGGTGATTTCCACACGCTTGTTTCCGAGAGGCTTGCGCAGTTTCTCAAAGCATTTGCTTGCGTCGATAAGCTGAACCTTTCCTGCACGTTCTTCCGATTTGTTTTTGCTCACTACCCATATATAGGTAGCGATACCTGTATTATAGAACAGGTCGTTAGGCAGCTGAACGATTGCTTCCAGCCAGTCGTGTTCCAGCAGATAGCCACGGATTTCACTTTCACCGCTTCCTGCATCCCCTTTAAACAGGGGAGAACCGTTCTGGATGATAGCCATACGTCCTTCTTCTTTCAGTTTCGCCACACCGTTGAGCATGAACAGCATCTGTCCGTCGCCTTTTGCCGGCAGTCCCGGGGCAAAACGTCCTGCTTCGCCCATCTCGTTTTCGGCTTTCACACGTTTCTCGGATGCTTCCCAGTCGATGCCGAAAGGTGGGTTTGATATGATATAGTCGAACTGATAGCCTTTGAACTGGTCATCGCCAAGAGTATCGCCAAGTCGCATATTGTCTGCATTACCGCCCTTGATAAGCATATCGGCTTTGGCAATACCATACGTCTGCGGATTGAGTTCCTGACCGTAGCATGTGATTTCGGCTTCGGGGTCTATCTTGCGGAATCTCTCGTCAAGACAGGCAAGCATCTGGCTGGTTCCCATTGCCATATCGTATATGGATGCTACGATGCCTTCATCTTCCATCTTCTGTTCGTCTTCGCCTACAAGCAGTTCGCTCATCAGATAGATGATGTCGCGTGCGGTAAAGTGTGCTCCTGCCTGGTCGTTATATGATTCGGAGAACTTCCTGACTAACTCTTCAAAGATATATCCCATATCTACAGCCGAAACTACATCCGCACCAAGATAGGCTTTGGCAGAGCAGAACTCCTTAATGACGAGGTAAAGACGGTTGTTGTCGTCCATCTTCTTGATTTCGTTGTAGAAGTCCATACGGTTGATGATGTCAATCACATTCTCGGAGAAATGATTGAGGTAGCTCTCAAAGTTGTCTTTGATGTTATCCGCATCAGCAAGCAAGATGTCGAAAGTAAACTTGCTGGTGTTATAGAACTTCTGCTTGGCCGCCGCTTCCAGAAAGCCTTTCTTTACAGCTATACCTTTGGTTTCAAGCTCTTCGTTCATCTTGATAACATCATCCTTGGTAGGAGCCAACGTGTCCTCGAAACGTTTTATCACGCACATAGGCAGGATTACCTTCCCGTATTCGTGAGGTTTGTATAATCCCACCAGTTTATCTGCAATGGCCCAGATTAGGTTGGCCTTTTCCTGTATATTTATAGAAGTCTGTTTCTGCAAGTCTTCTCCGCTCATATTTCTGTTTTTTGATTTCTTTTCAAAGATAATAATTTATTGTGCAGCAGAACAGTACTCGTTTTATAAAAATTCAATATCTTTTCTTGTAGTAAAGAAATGATATATAGTGAATACGTTTATGTAAAAACATGTTCACATTACACTAAAGACGTCCGTTCGTTTGGAGAGATACGAACGGACGTCTTTGATGTAATGATTCTTTATCGAATCGTTTCAATGATTATTCCCTTATTCCGTAATTTCATTATAAACCTTCAGATTGGTTATGCGGCTCTTGAAGGCCCCTGCTTTTTCGAGCGGGAAAACTAAGGTACGTACATAATTCAT
>ULWY01025650.1_pt1 | contig 10971 bp, 10 predicted proteins | sample 1960761 | NCBI WGS metagenome assembly ULWY01 (sample SAMEA4835824, study PRJEB28245) | human gut metagenome | biome: gut microbiome; material: fecal sample | place: Denmark | collected 2008
TGAATTAGTTGGCTAATTTTATGATATTTACTGAATATCCCTATTTTGTAAAGTAGTTATTTGATAATGGCAAAATAAAAAGATACAGACCTATCTTATACGCCTGTATATTAACAATAGCTTGAATTGAGAATGCTATTTATTATGCGCAGCTATATACACAATTGCCATTTCATATTGTTGAACAATCTTTGTTTTTAAGATTCTAGATACAAAAGTAATAAAAATAGAAAGAGATTAAAACTTTTCTGTATTTCTATAATCTTCCATTATCATTCCATTCTCCGTAGAGAAGTCCTTTTCGGGTATTTTCTATAAATTTATTCAGGCGGCTTTCAAAAAGTTCTGGCTGATTCTTCTTGATTTGGATAGTATCAATTCTGATTCGCTTATATAAATCAGGGAATTGGCAGAAGTTGTTCCACACTACCGGGTCAGACTGTAGCCTCTGTAATATATCCTTGTCTATGGTAAAACCATTAGGTGACATATCCGGTAAAACGGCTCTTCCGGCATCAGTCATCAGCCCTAACCGTTCCATCCTACGGCATCTTTCTTTGTTAAGCTCGGATCAATTGCTTCTAGGCTTTCGTGGACAAAGTTTCTGTGCTGTTACATCATCTGCTATTTTCTTTGTAGTACTGTCTATCCAACCGAAACATAGAGCTTCTTCTACAGCATCGATATACCAGAAAGTATTGTCATCAATAGGTCTTCCACGTTTCACTATAACCCAGCATTCTTTCTCCGTTTTATGGTTCTGAATAAGCCATTCACGCAACTCTGTTCTTGATTTGACATCCAGTAAATTATGAATTTCCATTGTCTGTTGTTTCAATTTGCATTTTACAATGTTGGCTACCTCGTAAAATGGATTCGCCGATTGTTACACGAAATGTCTTGTCCTTCCAAAGTGAACGCAAGACGTAAAGAATGCTTTGTTTGGAGCACTCACAAAGTAAGGGAGTGGAAACATAACCCTGCTGATGAAGCATACAAGTACATTCCATAAAATACAGATTATACACAGATCCTTTTTCAATGATTTCACTTCTTACACCGGGTAGTTTTTCTGCTTCTAGAAAGAATGCGTCTAAATCGCCATTTGTCTTCTCATATAGTTCCTGATAGATTTGTAGTGTTCCACATTTCACACAATTTTTCCCACATTCCGAAAAGAATGAGGCTCGCTGTTCTTGGCTCAGACAGCTTATCCCTTTTTCAAATCCCTTAAACCAATCTAATAATTCCATAACGTTATATATTGTTTACATTTTATATTTTTTCTCCCAAATCCTTGCCGTCCGATTCAGCATCTGTTTACAGAGAAAAGAATGAAAAGGGCGTATAAAAAAGAAATAAACCTTCCCCAGTGAATTATGATAGTTGATAAAAGTGCTTATCTTAATGGTTTGTTGATACGTTGAAACATTGAAAGTATCACATTGCAATAATATCCGAAAATCCAAATGCTTATCTGATTTATAGATAATTACCCTGCTGTCATTTTGCTCTGTAACAAAATCAGTGAATCTTCCTCCAGATTGTAACCCGAATGGTTTTACTAACCAGTCTCTTAGCCTGAGCAGATATAATACAGGTTTTGGAAGGTGAACGAATATCTGTTGGAATAAATCTTTGGCTGTCATGGGACAAGTGCTTCTAACAGTCGTAATATAGGTGTCTGTATAGTCAGCTTTCATATTATTATCGCTTTCTCATAGTTTGTGCTTTCCGTCGGGTCATCTCTTCTGCAAAAGCCTTATATCCGTTTGTTTGGATGTAGCGGATGCATGCTGTACGGTCGGAATTGAACAAGAAAGAGAAAATTTTCCCTATCACGTTATTGTGTATCTTGCAGTCTTTTACATTCATAGTGCAGTCAGCGCAACTATTATATCCTTTTTCTTTACAGCATTGGCGAATTTTACACCATGTTGCTTTGTTGTTCCATCGGCATCCTGGGCATTTTCCATTGAGTTATTTACGACATGCTCCGCAATACAGACCACAAGCCGCAATGTGCCCTGTTGAAGGTGTAATAGTCTTATTGTTCATAGTTTTATCATTATTGTTTTGCTGAATTATTTTATAAATCCTTCTTTTGTGAAAATGCACAAGGTTTCAGTTGGGGAAATTTTTTATTTTCCGATGCAACATATAGATGTAATTGATAATCAAAAACTTATGTTTTAAACGGTAGAAAAGTATTTTTGAGACCATAATGGGTTGTTTTTGAACCTGAATTTACTGTTCCTACGTTTATTCTTCTACATAAAATTAGAACCGTTGAAAATCTAGATTTTCCAACTGAAGTCCACTAGTTTTCTATCTATTTACAAAGGTACAAATAATACGTGAGTTTTTCGCCTAGTATGTCAACTAAATACAAGAGAGTTTCGCAAATATCGTTTTACTAAACTAATTCTTTTCCCTTTATTTGACTTTACTTTAATAAATGTATATATGAAATACAGACATAAAGTAAAGTTTATTTGGACAACTTGTATGCTTGTCTTAAAAACAAATTTGAAAAGATGAAGAGAAATTTAAGATTCTTGGGTTATAGTATAAATGAAATATAATGCATCATTAATTGTTACAGAACAGTACAACTCACAATATATAGAACGTTAGGTAAATTAAAACATGATATTCAAGAGTAATACATATTACATAGTTAGTATTTAAATAATTAGAATTTAAACAATACTAAATGGAATAAGGCGGAAACATATGCATTTAATAAATGTGGCATAAAATTATAGCTATTCAGTATATATAGAGGGGAAAATATACATAGCTATTTCATGCCTTTTATTGTGAGTATAATTTTATTTTGAGAATAATAATGTTTATTTTTGAGATATTTCCTCAAAAATAAACATTATATAAATTATATTCTTATCTTTGCAGTAGAACTTACTAGTTACAATCATATATATAGAAATATTAAAAAGACAAATACATGTTGCTTGAATTTACAGTTGAGAATTATAGATCGTTCTATAATAAAAAAACTTTAGTATTAGAAGCGGCCAGAGCTTTAAAGGAATACTCTGATACCAATCTATTTAATTTCAACAAATATACTCTACTCCGTTCACTTGCTTTGTATGGAGCCAATTCTAGTGGAAAATCCAATTTAGTCAGCGCTATGCATGCTATGGCAAGATGTGTATTGTTGTCTGTAAAATTAAATGATAATGAAGAACTAGAATATGATCCTTTTCTTCTTTTGAAAGACAACAATTCTCCAACTATGTTTGAGGTGGTATTTCTTAAAGGGGGATATTGTTATAGATATGGGTTTAGACATAATCAGGAGCGTATTATTGATGAATGGTTATTCCGTAAAACAACCCCACGTTCGAAAGAACTAATGATGTATGTTAGGAATGAAGAAGGGATTTATGTTGAGGAAAATAATTTTCCGGAAGGAGCTGGTTATGAGGAAAAAACGAATGATAATCGATTGTTTTTGTCGTTATGCCAACAATTGGGAGGAGAAATATCACGCCAGGTTATATCGTGGTTTCAATCAGATTTTAATGTAATTTCTGGATTAAACAATCAGCAATATAGGGCTTATTCAAAACTGTTCTTTCATAAAAAAGAAATTTTAAGTACTGATGCTCTTGAATTCTTTAAAAAGCTAAGACTTGGTTTCAATAATATTTTAACCCATGAGGAAGACCCCAATATACCTCAGGATTTGCCATCTGAATTGAAGGCTCTACTTCAAAGAGAAGCACAGGGGAAGAAAAGCATAGAATTGGATTCAGTACATAGTGTATATTCTGCTTCAGGCAAGGTTGTTGGTTCTATAAATTTTTCATTTGAAGACCGTGAATCATCTGGTACGAACAAATTATTTGATTTGTCTGGACCAATATTTGAAACGCTTTATTCAGGAGCGGTTCTTGTTGTGGACGAATTAGATGCAAAGATGCATCCTCTTATTTCGCAATATATTATTGAACTGTTTAATAGTCCAGTGACAAATCCTAAGAATGCACAGTTGATATTTACTACACATGATACTCATTTGCTTTCTCAAAAGATTCTTAGACGTGACCAAATCTGGTTTACTGAAAAGGATTCAAAAGAACAGACCGATTTGTATAGTCTGATGGATATTGTACTGCCAGACGGAACAAAGCCACGTAATGATGCCAACTATGAGAAAAATTATATAGCAGGACGTTATGGAGCTATTCCTTATATTCTTAACGACTAAAAATTAGGGACTATGGCAGCAAAGAAAATCAAGATAGACAATGCTTCTTTAAAATTTAGGAAGCAATCACAAAAGAGAGAGCAAAAGGTTATTCGTTGCTCGGTGTTAATTGTTTGTGAAGGAACTAAAACAGAACCCCATTACTTTGAGGCATTTGCTAAAAAGCAACAAGGGATTATAGTATATGATATTGAGGTTAAAGGACTTGGACGTGGAACAAAGGATGTTGTAGAAAAGGCAATAGATCTTAAAAATAAAAACAAATATGACCGTGTTTGGGCTGTTTTTGATAAAGATGAATTTCCAGCTAAAGACTTCAATGATGCTATTGCAATAGGACAGAATAATGGAATAGGAGTGGCTTGGAGTAATGAGGCTTTTGAATTATGGTATTTGTATCATTTTCAGAATGTGACAACAGGAGTGCCTCGAAAAGATTATGAAGAAAAAATTTCAGCAGCTGTAAATGCTTCTCCCAAATATAAATCCAAAAAGAAGTATAAATATACTAAGAAGGATCCCAATAATTATGAGATAATGACAACATATGGTTCGATGGACTCTGCATTACGATTTGCAGAAGCAAAGCATTTGTTATACACGGATACACGATATGCAATCCAGAATCCTTGTACAACAGTTTATCGACTTGTGAAACAATTATTGGGGAAGGATGAAGAATTGAATGCGGAACTAGTAATGGAAATAGAAGGCATATAATTATTAATATTCACCAATGGATTTTGTTATTAATTGTGATAAGTTTATGATTTATAATTGATTAAATATGAAACTTAATTTGCATATAAAATTCTGTTTTTATTTACTTTCTATGGTGTTGTTTTTCTTGATTATCGCCATACTTGGTACTGATATTCCTATTTGTTTTGAGGAAAATGCTACTTTCATAGGATTTTCAGCATGTTTAACAAATATTGGTATTATAATCCCTATTATTTGTGCATTGGCTTTAATATATGCTATATGCTTTATGCATTATCTTAAGCATAGAATTAAAGGATCAAAACTTGGTCCAATAACCATTATGAAGATAGAAAATGCAAATAATGATATTCTTGCATTTGTTGGAACCTATTTTATTCCTCTTGTTAGTTTTAGTTTGGCAAATAATTGGAGGCATATAATTGTTCTTTGTTTATTATTTATAGTTATAGGAATAATTTATGTGCGAGCGGACATATATTATACAAATCCGACTTTACTTTTATTGGGATATAGAGTATATAAAGTTACAGGAGAGCTAAATAAAGAAGAAATAGAAAGAGTTGTTATAACGTATGGCGAATTGAAAAATGGTGATATAATATGTTATATACCAATAGATGATAATACGTATTATGTAAAAAAAATAGAGTAAAATGAATATAGAAGAGTTAAAAAATAAATTGATGTTCATCATAGATAATGATATTCAGAAGAATATTAATATATATGTTACTTCGCCAGCAGGACTACAATTGTTCAATATGGTAACAGATGATTTGAATGAGTTAAAGCAAATATACGTGGATCTTCTAAGATCTCTCATATTAGATAGAGATGATTTGTCTATAAGAGATTATTCTACAACTTCAGACCGAGAAAATACGATATATTTATATGATCTAGCACCAGAACAAAGAACTCAGGAAATGGTTAATATGGCAAATGCGGGTACGAACCATAATCCTCCTTTATTCACTGTAGATAATGCATCTTTAGAAAAAATAAATGGATTCTATGTCGTTATTAATGATGGAGAACATAGAGCTGTTTTCTATAAACAAATACTTCCTATTGACAAAACATATTGTAGGTCATCATTCTTTTTGGGAATAAAAAAGGATAATTCTATGTTTGAACGTAAGAGGGATAGTTTATTACGAGTTGTACCTGGTATACAAATGTTATATATAGATGATGCTATAATTCTTATAGAAATAAACAAATTAGAGTCTTCGTTAGGATTGGACGAGATATTAAAGAAAGAAGCACAGACTACTTTTAGAAGTATAGAAAATAAGAATATAGTCCTTGATATTACTAAATTGAAAGAAGCTTGCGACAAACCTTCTATGCTTAAAAAGCTACGTCATGCATTAACAGAAAGTAAAGTAAAGGATTTAACCAACGAGATTATTATACGATTTGCAAGTGAACAAGAAAAGTTGAAATTCAAATTTAATGAAGAAAAAACAAAGTTTAATCTTGATAGTAAAGCCGCGGCTAAACGTTTCATTAAGTTATTAGATGATGACTATCTTTTTTCTAAACTTACATCAACAGACTATGATTCAGAACAGAAAGGAGTACTTGCAGAAGTGACGGAGTAATTTTAAAATAGATATTAGATAATCTCACCTATATAAGGTTTATCTCCCAAAAGGTTTTATCATTCTCTTTTCCCATTATTTTTATTTTCGGATATGAGAATAAAAAATAATGGGAGATAAATACAAGGGCTAAAAATATAATATTGATAAAAGTATCATAGTTATGTTATATAAAATATGGGGGATATTGAAAGGAGAGTCAAAGTATGGTTAGGGTAATGTATTACCTTAATTTTATTGGTGACTTTAGAATATATCTTAGGGATTTTATTATCAACAACCAATAATATAAAAATTGTAATTAATGATATCAACCAATAGCAAGAAGTTGGACGAACTCTGTTATGATTTTGAATATCAAGTAACAGATAAGGACGAGTTGGCAGATAAAATTTGTCAGCTCATTCTTGGTAATTGTGGTCATGTATCGAAAGTTATTAAAGGATTAACGTCAACTCCTAGAGAAACAGACAAGAAGACTATTGAAGCTTTAATTCAGCAGTTAGAAAAGAGAGATAATTCAGATGTCGATAGGTACAAGGTTGATGGATGGCTATTCCAAATGATATCCTGGCTTCAATTGGCTTATCAATATAAAGAAAGTGCGTTTTTCTTTCAACAAGCACCTCATCCCCAGCCTTCCATGCACGGAATAGATGGTTTTGCTGTAAAACTTACGTCCTGCAATACTATAGAGCGAATTGTAATAACAGAAGATAAGTGTACAGAAGATGCCAAGGCAACAATTATGAATAAAGTATGGCCAGAATTTCGTGGAATGGAGAAAGGAGAGAAGAATAATGCAATCTTTCAACTAACGGAGGCATTGATTGGATATCAATTAGGGGAACAATTCGAGAGTATTCAAAATGATATTGTGAAAGAGAAATATCGACAATATCGAGTTGGAATAACACGTCAAGTAACTCATAATTCTGATGACGGACGAAAGAAACTGTTTAGAGGTTATGATAAAATAATTTCTGGTAATGATATTTTCAGAAGAACAGCAGCGACTATTTGTTTAGATGACAAAGAGCGTGAGTGGATGAGTGATTTACAACAAAGAGTTTTGAATAAATTAAAATCATATATATAGTACGATGTATAATACTGTAACAGAAGAATTAATAAGAAGGATTCCCCATGTGGAAGGCTTTACGGAAAATTTACTTCCTGTAACTCTAACCACTGTCTATGCCCAAATAATTAGTTTGAGCGCAAAATATAAAGATGGTGAGATTCCTTTTGATTTGGAAATACTTGAAGATGATAGAAGAAAACTAAATATACTGTCTAATACTTTAGAATTGTATCTTTTTGCAAATCCATATAGTGATAAAAAAAAATCAATAGCTTATGTTGCTGCAACAGCTCGAAAGTTATTGTTTAAAATAAGAGGAGTACAAGAAAATGAGATTTTGGATTTGAATTATGTCCCATCAGATCTTTATGCATCACTTTTGTATATAATAAGTGGTAATTTTGCTGATGCACAAGAAATCGCAGAAAGTTTTAGTATATATAAAGATACGGATAAGTATATTAAAAAATTATATAAATCCGTCAAACTTTTGGTGAATGGAAATTTAACTAAATTACGTGATTTGCCAATCAATGAACCAAGAGAAGATCATGATTTACATCAATATTTGCAACAGCTGTTTTGGAAAGAATTAGTGGTGGGTATAAAGCAATTTTCAAATTCATTGTTAGGACAAGAAGAGTATTCAATTGATTCCTTTTTGAGAGTAAAAGAATTATCAGTTTATGAAGATGAATCGCTCTCTCTTAGGGATGTATATGTCGCTCCATATATTCTTTCTATTTTGTTTATATTATCGTGTGAAGAGATGTGGAGTCATGCTGTGATTAATATATCAACTCCGGTAGGGGTGGAAGAGAATAGTTGGAAAAGTGCATTGAAAAAGCAAGCAGAAGTAAGACCTTTTTTATGGGAAAACCATTTGGAAGCAATAGATAATGGCATATTAAATGTAGGCATATCCTCTGTGATAACTTATCCAACAGGTGCTGGCAAGACAACCTTATCTGAATTAAAAATAGTCTCTTGTTTACTGGCTAATAAGCGTGTAATATATCTTGTTCCTACTCATGCCCTGGAAAATCAAGTAAACAACAGTTTGGCTAAGTTGACCGACAGAATGAATATTTCAATTTTAAATAGGGATGGTGAATTCTCCTGGTTCGAAGAAGATGAAGAAGATAATACCATAATGGTAATGACGCCAGAGCGTTGTTTGGCATTGTTGCGTCTAGATCCAGAGAAATTGCATAATGTTGGTTTAGTTGTCTTTGACGAGTTTCATTTGGTCCATGGTAATTTTAATGATAAACGTGCGAATGATGCAATGACACTTGTTGTGGAATTGTTCGACATTTTACCAGAAGCCGACTATTTTTTCGTTTCTGCGATGGTGCGTAATGGGAAGGACATAGCTGGTTGGATTAAATCAGTGACAGGTCACGAGTGTATTTTACTTGATAGCCCGTGGAAACCGACTTGTCAGTTGCAAGGATGTATGGTTTATGATGAAAAAGAAATTAATAAATTGAAAGCAATAATTGCTAGATTCCAAAGCAGTAAAAAACATATAAGACCGACAACATCTTTAAATAATATGTTGAAAGCAACACCTTATTGTATATTTAGTTTGAAATCAGCATGGGACGATATCAAAAGGTCAAATTATTGTTTGGTAGAGCTAACAGGTAAACCTGTTAACCTTAGAGCAAATAATGAATGGATACTTTCCTCAAATTACAACTCTGTAGCAGCTGAAGTGGCAAGCAGATATGCTGCAATTCATTATAAGACAATAATTTTTGCAACTAAACCTATGGATGCCAATGCAATACGAAACAATATAAATAAACTTCTCAAATGGAATAATATTGGTTGGATAGAGCTTAATGAAAAAGAAAAATTCAATGCTGTTGCACTAGAGTTAGGTGGAGAGAAATATTCGTATCTTTTCGAATCAGAATCAGCAACTGTACATCATGGTAATTTATTGCCAGAAGAGCGTATTATTTCGGAACATTACTTTAGAAGTAAGGATGGGGTGAATGTATTAGTAGCTACACCGACTTTAGCTCAGGGAATCAATTTGCCGGCAGATATAGTACTCATTGCTGGTGATAAAAGATTTGTTGATAATAGTTGGGAACAAATTAAAGCTCATGAGATACTAAATGCAGCAGGAAGAGCTGGGAGAGCTGGATTTCGTTCGCATGGAACAGCAATTTTAATACCTTCAATTATAGCAACGTATGGAGATCGGGTGACAAAAGGTAATTGGATGACGGTTCGTGATGAAATTTTTTCTAAAGGGGATCGCTGTTTAGATATAAAGGACCCAATTTCTGATTTCTTTAGTACAGAAATTTATACGGACAATGATTTGATACTGAAACATTTTAAGGTGAATGTATCTGATATGAAACGTAAATATGGCAAGACATTTTATGCTTATCAAATGGGATTGAAAGGTAGGACAACAGAATTTAACACCCATTTAGATGCTTTGGTAACAGAAAATTTGTTAGACGAAAATATTGAACAATCCGAATGGCTATCTGTATTATCTGCAAAGACTAGTGTTGATCCGGATTTATTAATAGCATTCTACGAGTCTATCAATTTAGATTTTATAACAGGCTTAGATGACCATATTGTTATATATATGCTAGTTCATTTAAAAACAGTTATGAAAGAAAAACTGGATTTGATGGATAAATTCTTTTCTAGTATGAATAATTCCGAAAATGCTAAAAAGTTTGTACTACCTAAAGAAACTAATCTTTGGACAGAAAGTGGTGTTGAAAAATTTTTTACACTTGTTGAGATGTATGTAAAAGGTAAATCTTTGTTAGAGCTTGAACAAGCTATGGAATGTAAACAAGACAAAAAGCTTTTGCATGCCAGACAGTTTGTACTGAAAATTATTCCTGATGTTAGTTATACTTGTGGCGCTTTTATCCAGGTGCTTATAGAAAAAAATGGTCCGTTAGAAGATATTCCTAAAGATATGAAAGTCTTCGCCTCTTGTATAAAAGAAGGAGTACTAACATATGAAATGCTTAAAGAAAAATACAACAATAAATATATGAGAGTTGAATGTCATCATAGATACAAGAAGATTTAGTACAAAACCGAGATTTGTAATAAAGTATGAATCTCGGTTTCTTTTGATAGATTAATATTAGATATTATACATTCATATCATAGATGTTTTTTGAGAAATTAATATATAACTACTGATATTTTATAACATGCCCAGAACCTAAAAGAGTGTATTCTTGCAGATTACATTTTTTAGTCCTTTTAATTTAGATAGTCGTCCCTTAAAAATATCTTTATCTACTGGTATTCAG
>ULWY01059964.1_pt1 | contig 10962 bp, 12 predicted proteins | sample 1960761 | NCBI WGS metagenome assembly ULWY01 (sample SAMEA4835824, study PRJEB28245) | human gut metagenome | biome: gut microbiome; material: fecal sample | place: Denmark | collected 2008
GAATTTATACAGTCACTGCCGTCGCCGATAGCTCAGGGAATGATCTGGGGCATAATGGCAATAGGTTTATACATTACATTCAAAATACTCGATCTTTCCGACCTGACGGTTGACGGCTCATTTGCCACCGGCGGGGCGGTTCTTGTTGTTCTGACGACCTCCGGTGTAAACATATACCTTGCTACGTTCGCGGCTTTTCTTGCCGGATGCGCCGCAGGATTTGTCACCGGCATTTTTCATACCCGCTTCGGTATACCGGCAATACTCGCGGGAATACTTACACAGCTCGGTCTCTATTCTATAAACCTCAGAATAATGTCCGGTCGCGCCAACCTGCCGATAAGCTGGCGTAATTACAGCCTCATCGTGTCGTCAAAGACCGATGTACTTCCCCGCACCATCCTGGTGTGTGCACTGATAATCACCGCGCTGATAGGCATTCTTTACTGGTTCTTCGGGACCGAACTCGGCTTTTCCATCCGTTCGACCGGCTGCAACCAGGCTATGTCCCGTGCCAACGGAATAAACACCGATTCGCGCAAAATAATAGGACTTGTGCTTTCCAACGGTATCGTTGCATTTTCCGGAGCGCTTCTGGCGCAGTTTCAGGGAAACGCCGATGTCAATATGGGGCGCGGAGCCATTGTCATAGGTCTTGCCGCGGTGATCATAGGTGAGGTCATATTCTCAAAAATATTCGTAAACTTTGCACTCCGCCTTGTGTCCGCAGTCGTGGGCGCGATAGTTTATTACATCGTAATAGCGGCGGTCCTCAAGCTCGGTCTCAACGCCAACGACCTAAAGCTCTTCTCCGCTCTTATCGTCGCGGTCTTCCTGGCGGTCCCGCATTGGAAGAGTAAAATTCGCCGTAAGACTGATAAAAAAGCTACCGACAGCGAAAAGAAAGGCGGCTCCGAAAATGTCTGAAAACAAACCCATGCTTGAAATAAAGGGCGTTCACAAAACCTTTAACGCCGGAACGATAAACGAGAAAAAAGCATTGAGGGGAGTCGATCTCACGCTCAATGCGGGTGATTTTGTTACCGTTATAGGCGGCAACGGCGCCGGCAAATCGACCATACTCAATCTGATAACGGGTGTCTTCCCCGCCGACTGCGGCTCGATAATCATTGACGGTGTGGATGTCACACGGCTTCCCGAGCACAAACGCGCAAAATACCTTGGACGCGTTTTCCAGGACCCCATGACAGGCACTGCTGCGGATATGCAGATAGAAGAAAACCTTGCTCTTGCGGCAAGGCGCGGAAAACGACGGACACTCATGAACGGCATATCGAAAAAGGAAAAGGAGCATTACCGCGAGCTTGTCAAAATGCTCGACCTCGGTCTTGAGGACCGGCTCACCGCAAAGGTGGGACTGTTGTCCGGCGGTCAGCGGCAGGCTATCACGCTCCTGATGGCTACAATGAACCACCCTAAAATACTTCTGCTTGATGAGCATACCGCAGCGCTGGACCCCCAGACGGCATCAAAAGTGCTAAAGCTGACCGACGAGCTTGTGCGCGACGGCAATATCACGACCCTTATGATAACGCACAATATGAAGGACGCGATACGCCTCGGAAACAGACTTATAATGATGTATGACGGAAAGGTCATATATGATATCTCGGGCGAGGATAAGAAAAACCTGAAGGTCTCCGACCTGCTTGCGCTGTTTGAAAAAGCAAGCAACGGTGAATTCGCAAACGACAGAATGCTTCTGTCATAAATCAACGTGGCTGTAAAAACTCATTTTGAGTTTTTACAGCCACGTTAAAGTTGCCGAGGAAAGTTTGAGGATGGAGCCACACCACTGGACGTGCGGCTGCTTTTTTATTTTATTATGCGCCGGTTTATCTCATCCGAGAGTCGTACAAAATCCTCGGTAGACAAACGCTCGCCGCGTATATCCGCGCCGAAGCCGGCGCTTATGACAGCTTCGGTGAGTTGAGGCTTTGTAAGCTCTCCGAAGCCTGCCGCGAGCGCGTTCGGCAACGTCTTACGGCGCTGACCGAATGCCGCCCGCAGTGTGCGGAAAAATATCTCCTCGTTTTCCGGGACATACGGCTTTTCGCGGTACAGATCGATACGAACTACCGTTGAATCGACCTTGGGCGGCGGCAGGAATTTATCTGCCGTCACATCAAACAGCTTGTGTGTGACTCCGAAATAACCGAGATAAGCGGTCACGGAGCCGTATTCCGGTGTTCCGGGAGCGGCAACAAGTCTGTCGGCTACCTCAGACTGTATCATTACGGTTATCGATCCGAACGGCAGACGGCTGTCGAGCAGCCCGAGAAGTATCGGCGTGGTTATATAATAAGGGAGATTGGCACATACGGAGACGCCTCCGCGCTCAAACGCCGGCGCCAAAAGCTCGCCGAGATCTGTTTTCATTATATCCGCGCAGACAAGCTTGACATTTTTGCAGTCGTCGAGCACATATCCGAGAAGCGGTATAAGTCCGCGGTCTATTTCCACGGCGATAATATTGTCATAGCGCATGGCAAGCTCACGCGTGAGCGCACCGGCACCAGCTCCTATCTCAAGCACGGTGTGCGGATCTCCGACTCCGCATGCATCGGCTATCCTTTCAACTGCGCTATGATCGGTGAGAAAGTTCTGCCCCCACTCTTTTCTGAAAGCGAGACCGAATGTTGACATAAGCTCGCGCACATATCCGGCGTTACAAAGATCCATATTCCGATTCCTTTATTGTTATTGTTTGAAAAATATCGTGCGGTATTCCCCACCCGACTGCGCGGATATATCGCGTGTCATAAAACGCGGTGTATCAACGCGATGTTATTATACAACAAAACAGCCGGTTAATCAAGTCGTTTTGATACTTTGCCCCGGTCAATTTAAAATTTGCCGGAGATATAAAATCGAAAGCGCCGCCGGATGGCGTTTTGTCTTGACACCTGCGCGGACTTGTGTTATAATTTACATATACCCCTAACGGTATGGAGGTAATGAAATGAAACAGTGTATGGATTCCGAGAACCTGCACCGCAGGCTCAAAAAAATCATCGGGCAGATACAGGCGATAGACCGGATGGTGGATGAAGATATTCCCTGCGAGGACATTCTCTCGCAGATCAATGCGGCAAGGTCGGCACTCAACGGTTGCGGCAAGGTAGTGCTGGAGGGACACATCAAGCATTGTGTCAAGGACGGCATCGAGCACGGCGACGCGGATAAGACCATCGAGAGCTTCACAAAGGCGGTCGAGCGCTTTGCAAACATGCAGTAAAACGATATTTTCAAAAAAGGTAGCGAAAAAAGCTGCCTTTTTTGTTTTCCCCCTTGGTAAGTGATACCCACCGGGGTATAATATACATATACCCCCTATGGTATGAAAGGAGCTTGTTCATGAAACAAGTTATGAAAAAGCTGGAGCATCTTCTGTCGCTCGGCGGAATCAAAAAGGATATTGTCCTGCTTGCGATCTCGGGCATCGCAGTCGTATGCAGTCTTTTGAAATTTCAGCCGTTTCCGTTTGATATGGCGTGGATCGCGATCATTCTCTGCGGTCTGCCCATCATTCTGGAAGCGATCATCGGGCTTGTCACCGCGTTTGATATCAAAGCGGATGTGCTTGCGTCTCTTGCGCTGATCGCGTCGGTCTGCATCGGTGAGGATTTTGCGGCGGGCGAGGTCGCGGTCATCATGCAGCTCGGTGCCCTGCTGGAGGAACTGACCGTGGCACGAGCGCGTGCCGGAATCGAAAAGCTGGTTCATCTGACGCCGCAGACCGCGCGGGTTCTGTGCGACGGCAAGGAAGAAATCATCCCCGCCGAACAGGTCATGGTCGGTGACCGTATCCGCGTCTTGCCCGGCGAGAGCGTCCCTGTTGACGGTGTGATTATATCGGGACAGACTTCGGTCAATCAGGCGGTCATGACAGGCGAATCCCTCCCTGTTGACAAGACGGTCGGCGACACGGTATCAAGCGGTACGGTCAATCAATTTGGAGCCTTTGAGATGGAGGCTACCAAGGTCGGCGAGGACAGTTCCATTCAGCGTATGATCCGTCTTGTGCAGTCGGCTGATGCGGGCAAAGCGAAGATCGTCGGGCTTGCCGACAGGTGGGCGACATGGATCGTGGTCATTGCGCTCTCCGCTGCTGGGCTGACATGGCTTATCACGGGACAAATCATCCGTGCGGTCACGATTCTCGTTGTGTTCTGCCCCTGCGCGTTGGTGCTTGCAACTCCCACGGCGATCATGGCGGCGATCGGAAACGCCACAAAGCACGGATTCCTCGTACGCGAGGGCGACGCGCTGGAGCGGCTTTCAAAAGCCAAGGTAATCGCATTTGACAAAACCGGCACACTGACCTACGGAACACCCGAAGTCGTCGCGGCGGAAAGCGTTTCAAAGTCTTTCGACAAGGACGAAATCTACCGTGTTGCGGCATCGGCGGAACAGTTTTCCGAGCATCCTCTTGGAAAAGCAATCGTCGGTTGCTACAAAAAGACCTGTGCCGTCCCTGCCTCGGCGACCGATTTCAGCATGATTCCCGGGCGCGGTGTCTGTGCCGTGGTGGACGGCAAAACCATCTTTGCAGGCAATCCCAAGTTGCTTTCAGAGAACGGTATCATCATGACGCCGCCAAGCGATGCAGTGAATTATCTTAGCCGCGGCTGCACAGTCACTTATGTAGCGATAGACGGGCAGTTTGCAGGATATCTCGCGCTTTCCGACACATTGCGTGGGGAAAGTGCCGCCACGGTCGATTCCCTCACCCGCCTCGGCGTACAGCCCGTGCTTCTCACAGGCGACAACGAAAACGCCGCGAAAGCCATTGCAGGCAAGCTTCATATCGGCGAGGTGCGTGCAAACTGTCTGCCCGAGGACAAACTGAAATACATTGGCGAATATCAGGGCAAAAACCTGCCTGTCTGCATGATAGGCGACGGCGTGAACGATGCTCCCGCGCTCAAAAAAGCCGATGTGGGCATTGCGATGGGCGGTGTGGGCAGTGACATTGCCGTGGATGCGGCGGATATCGCCCTCGTGGATGACGAAGTGAAGGAGCTTCCGCACCTTGTGGCGCTTTCAAAGCGCATGATGACCACCATCAAGCTCAATATGACATTTTCCATGACGCTTAATTTCGTAGCAATAGCACTCGCGATCATCGGCACTCTGAATCCCGTCGTCGGTGCGCTCGTACATAACGCAGGCTCGGTGCTTGTTATCACAAACTCGGCATTATTATTGAAATGGAGGAAAAAATAATGGCAGTCAAAATCATCGGTCTTATCATCGGAGTTCTTGTTCTCGGAGCAGGTATTTATTATCTGGCGAAAGAAAAGCATGATCCGGAGTACCTGTACCGAGCAGGCAAAAAGGGACCTTCAGCATCACGCCAGACCTGCGCTTGCTACATTGCCTGAAAATTTCGAAGACTATGACGAGATATACCTCGGCTATCCGAATTATTGGGGCACTATGCCCATGGCTGTTTACACATTTCTTGAGCGCTTCGATTTTACAGTCAAAACGATCCATCCCTTCTGCACGCACGAAGGCAGCGGGCTGTCCGGAACGGTAAACGATATCCGCCAAGCAGCCAAAGGCGCGTCCGTCTCAATGGGACTTGCCGTTTGCGGCAGTTATGTTGACAAAGCCGAGCCTGAGATATCTGAATGGGTGCATGAGGTGCAATACTGAAATTCAATTGCTTCCGATCACGAGCACCAACGCCCCGAGCTCTCCTTGCGTGAGCTCGGGCGTTTTTGTGTGATCCAGCCGGTTTTGAAGTATCATCGGCATTTTGACCGCTTCACAACACAAAAACGATAAGCCGTGCTTACGTTCAACCCTTCAAATATATACTTTCCAAAAGGCGAAGTCCCGCGCTTGTGCGGAAAAATTGTTTTTTCGCACTTTCTATCGCTGATTTTGAGTACCCGCTCTCACCGGCATTGACCAGAAAATCTGCCTCAAGCAGTATCCGATAGTCAATACCGTCTACATCCGTGTATGTGTGATGGTGAGACACGAGCCATGAAATACGCTCGACATCCGCATCACAGTCCTCTCCTGCGAAAAATGCCGCAACAAGCGGTGCGCTCTCCAGCTCCTGATGTTTCCCGTTGGTATCTCCGTATTTTTCACGGCACAGCGGACAGGAAATATCATGCACCACCGCGGCAAGCTCAAGCGTTTCCTGCGTGCGCGCATCAAGCCCTTCCTGTTCACCGATATTTTTAGCAAATGCCCACACCTTGAGGAAATGATTGATATCATGCAGATCGCCTTTATAAAAGTCGATCATCTTTTCGATCGCGTCTGGAACTTTCATAATCAAATTCCTTTCAAAACGTCAAAGCGCTGTGCCTTTTTTGGGGACAAAAAGCCGGCTCATATCCGTATTTTCAAGCTCAAGCAACTTGATTTTTTTATCGATACCGCCCGCATATCCCGTCAGACTGCCGTTTGTTCCGACCACACGGTGACAAGGAATAATGATCGAAATCTCATTATGTCCTACGGCGCCGCCGACAGCCTGCGCGGACATTTTTTCAAGCCCCATCTTTTTTGCAAGCTGTTTTGAAATGTCCCCGTATGTAACGGTCTTGCCGTAAGGTATTTGTAAAAGGATATTCCAGACCTCCTGCCGGAATCGGGAGCCTGTGGGATGAAGCGGCGGCATGAGCTCCGGCTCTTTTCCACTGAAATAAATATCGAGCCAGCGCACGGCTTCCGCAAGTATCGGCGTTTCCCCTTCTGTATGCTCGGCAGGGAGACTGTCCGCAAAATATTTTGCTCCATCGAACCAAAGTCCCGTCAGCCCGACCTCATCCGCCGCAAGCAGAATACCGCCGAGCGGAGAGCTGTATTTCAGTGTATAGATCATTTCTTTTTTCCTCCGTATTCAAAATACAATGCGGTCACCTCCGATTGACAAGCACCTTGATTCATGATATGATTATATCATATTATTTCGCGGAATGCTACCCGAATACCATTAAAATTTTTAAATGTCAACGCACGTAGCGGAATTGCTACGATCATATATAGACCAATACCGCACAAAGCCATTATAATAGAGGCATAAGGAGGTACTTATGACACTGTCTGAAAAACTTTATAGCTTGCGCCGTAAACAAGGATTATCCCAGGAAGCTCTTGCCGAAAAGCTGGATTGCTCAAGACAGGTGATCTCAAAATGGGAGAACGGAACGACGACACCCGATGCCGAAATGTTTCAAAAATACAGCGAGCTTTTCGGCGTCAGCATAGATTATCTTGTGAAAGAAGATATAGAAGAACCAACGAGCGTACAGCCGACCGGGAAGAACGATGGTAACAAAAAGCTTCTCGGAATATTGGGGCTTGTCCTCTCTCTCATGGGATGCGTTTCGCTGATAGTGTTCGGCGCCATCTCGGTATTGGGTTCCGAAACCGCCGACAAGATCGCACAGTCATCCATGATAGTCATCGACGGAACGTTTATAGCGATGGTGATCTCGGTATTGTTTGTGGTGCTCGGGGCTGTAATACTTATCAAAATCGTGAAACACAGGTAGGAGGGCTTCAATGAAAAAACTGTCAACGTTTTTTGCAGTACTTGCAATACTGCTTACAAACATCATGTGCATCGTGGTGACCTATAATTGCACTGCTCTTCGCTACGGCTATGAGTCGGGTAACAGCGCGCCTTGGACCGTGGGACTTCTTTTTGCCATCCCATTCGTCGTAGGGATAATTGCCTGCTCCATCGTTTCATACACCGCGAAGAAAAAAGATAATGGTCTGAATCAAACAATCGAAAACGATTTGATACAATAAACACACCGGGGCTGTTGAAAACTTGATGTTTTTAACAGCCCCTCAAAAATGCCGGTCGTGGTGCCGGCATTTTTTTGTGCAACCGATCGTTGCTCGACAATGGTAATGCTTTATGATATAATAATCAAAGACGTGATGGTCAGGTATGGCATCGCATCACAGAATAAGGCGGATCGAAAATGTTTGATACTATGAAATTCGGCAGGGCGCTTTCGACACTTCGAAAGCAAGCTGACATGACACAAAGCGAAGTCGCAGACAGACTCAATATGTCTCGTCAGGCGATCTCAAAATACGAAAGAGGCGAAAGCTTTCCCGACATATCCGTACTTGTTATGATCGCGGAACTTTTTGATGTTAGTTTTGATGATCTAATTGGCTATGGAGAACCAACCGATGGCGAGTCTTCCCTATTGCAAGGCATAGCCCAAGGAAACACCGACGTTGTAGCGGAAAATATAGCGGACGTGGTAAATCTCGCGCCACTTCTGAAACCAAGCATCCTTGCAAAGCTGTCGCAGCAATTTGAACGACAAGGGATCGATATTTCAGATATAATTACCCTTGCCGAGTATCTGAACGATGAATCCGTTGTTAAACTAATAGAAGCTACAGCATTTGACGACATCAATGACGAGCTTCTTGCAAAATTTATACCGATGCTTGATCGCACATCCAAGGAAGCGATTTTTCAGAAAATTCTGAACGGTGAAATGGATTGGCATTTTATAAAGACACTTTTACCGTATGCAGATTATATTAGAACACAGATCGAAGCGGCCGTGGTGGAGGGCGCTCTGCCTTGGGAGGCTCTTGAGATATTGAACGAATATTATTGGAGCGAAGATGGGTATAGAGAAAAGCGCGGCTGATCAAGGGAGGCTTTTATGTTAAAACAGCGTATTGACAAATTCAAGCAAAACATTTTGAAGACGTTGAAAAACTTCGGATTCATCATAAATATGCTTTGGAAGAACTCTCCATGGCAGTGCGTGTTTATAATAATAATTGAAACGCTCTCCTCATTCATTCCACTTGCTTATGTTTACATAAGTAAAAAGATCATTGATTCTATCTTGCTTGAATATACGAATAAAGCTATCGGGACTCTCATTTTGTGGTGCGTGCTTTTGGTGATAATCAACATTTCGGGTAAAGTGCTGGCGAATATAAGAACGATAATATGCACCCAATCCGGAGCAAAAATAAATAAACGCATAAATGAACTGATTATCCAAAAATGCTTGGAGTTTGATGTTTCGTTTTATGACGATAAGGAGTCGTATACAGCCATAAAGGAGGCTTATCAGACACTGGGACGCGGATGGGAAAATATGATAGGTTCCGTGTTTTCCATTTTCGGGCAACTAATGACCGTTGTAAGCCTGGCATCAACCTTGCTCATAGCAAATGCCGGCTTAGGACTTTTGCTACTTATTTCTTTGATCCCATTTTTGATATTTGAGGTCAAGTCAAGAAAGGCTCGACATAATTTTCAGAAAAATCAGATACCCGAAAACAAAAAAACAGGATATCTGAGCGGAATACTGACAGGGCGTGGATATGCCAAAGAAGTCAGACTGTTCGGATACGGCAGCGCACTGAAAGAAGAGTTTTCGAGGATATTTGATAAGAAAATAGACGACCAGTCGAGATTGTTGAAAAGAGATTATTCTATCAGAGCTGTGCTTTCAACAGTTGTCATGATAGTTTTGGGGTGTATAAATGTATTTTTTGCCTTTCTCGCTTTGAGAGGCGACATAACGATCGGTGATTTTCAGCTTTATTACGGCAGTGCTACAGCGCTTAATACCAATATAAGCGGTATGTTTATAATGATCGCAAATTATTTTGAGTATGACTTGTATTCGGATATTCTCGGCAACTTTCTCAAGCTTAAACCGAAACTGTTGCTTGACAACGGCGCTGATCTTCATCTGGACAGCGCACCTAAAATAGAATTTAAAAATCTTTGTTTCAGGTACCCGAACACAGATAATTATGCTGTGTCGGATATTTCATTGACCATCAACCCCGGAGAAAGCGTTGCTCTGGTCGGATATAACGGAGCGGGAAAGTCAACACTTGCCAAACTTTTATTAAGACTATACCCCCGGACATCCGGAGAAATATTTATTAATGACAACAGAATAGAGATGTATTCTCCCAACAGTATATATAAAAATTACAGCGCGGTTTTTCAGGACTTTTGCAGATACGGCTTTACGGTAGGAGAGAATATTTCGATTTCTGATTGGGATAAAAGATCGGACAAAGCAATGATTGAAAATGCCGCGAAAGTCGGCGAAGCGTATGATTTACTGTTACGCCTCGGAAGTGATACATATATCACAAAAAATTATGACACTTCCGGTATTGCTGATCTGTCGGGTGGCGAATGGCAAAGAATTGCGATCGCGCGTGGCGTGTTCAGAAATTCATATTTGATCGTATTGGATGAACCAACATCGGCACTTGATCCTAAAGCTGAATATTTACTGTATCAAAAATTCTTGGAGATCATGCGCGGAAAAACGGTTCTTTTGGTTACGCACAGACTGTCGAGCGCTCGTTTGACAGACAAAATAGTATACATGGAAAACGGTAGAATATCTGAAGTCGGAACTCACGAAGAATTGGTGGCTCTGAACGGGAAATATGCCGCGCTGTTTCGTATGCAGTCGGAAAATTATCAAAATGGAACCTGAAAATGCATAAAAATATTTATGTTCTCTGCTTACATTTCCTATATCATAAATACTAAGTCCCCCTGCTCCCCCAAGGGAGCAAGGGGCTTTTATGTTTGCAGATAAATTAAGAGAGTTTGGTCTGCCGAAAAAAATTCAGTTGAAATCCCTTGACATTGACACAACGTCAAGTGGTATAATTAAAATGGTGATAAATTTGAACGATAAAACATTTGACATACTTAAAATCACACAAATGCATCGTTTCAAATTCAGTTACCCCCAGTACCGATGATTTCAGATGTGTGATACGCAATAAGCGGAAATGATACACAACAACATCTTACTTGTTAAGTATAAACGATGGAGTAACTACACAGTCAAGTGCTTTTGCTGATTTTAATTTTGTTTTTTTAACTTTCAGAAACTCACTTCATAACTTTTTCAAAGCGGAACATTTCATCCG
>ULWY01045278.1_pt1 | contig 10931 bp, 7 predicted proteins | sample 1960761 | NCBI WGS metagenome assembly ULWY01 (sample SAMEA4835824, study PRJEB28245) | human gut metagenome | biome: gut microbiome; material: fecal sample | place: Denmark | collected 2008
GAGGAAACCCGTAAGATTCTCTCTATCCAGACCTATTATGAGAGTATGTGGATAGAGCGTGGCTTGAACATCAAGTATCAGAAGTTCGCCTTGCCACGTGAGGGTGAGTTGGTGGAACCTGATATTGAGATTCCGCTGGATGATTATCGCAGTTATCGCCGTGATAAGCGAAGCTCAAAGGATACAGCGAAGTAGATTTCTACAATGATTTGAATAAGCTTCCGCAATGCTTTGAATGTCTTTCCTCAAGCGTTATTGGCGTTTGAAGAATGCGTCATAAGTATCTGAAAAAAGTAACTGAAGTTGTTCAGAGATACAATAGAAGTTGTTGGAACAGTAAGTATCTCGAAGCGCACAACAGTTGATATGCGGTCGCACATCAGCTGTTGTGCGCTTGTCTTTCAGCTGTTGTGCATGTGTAGAACAGCTGTTGTGCGGCTTTTTAATGGCAATTCTATTGATTGTCTTTGTTAATCAGGTTGACGACTACTTTTACCATTACATCTTTTTCCTCAGTTCTGCTTTCTGCAATCATCAGAGTCAGGGCAACGAGTGTGTTGTCGGCAATTCTCTTATGTCCATTTTCAGCATACAGAATGCCATTCTTCTCCATAAACCAAAGAAAAAGCATGGACGCAATTCTCTTGTTGCCATCGCTGAATGAATGGTTTTTTACGACAAGGTAGAGCAGCATGGCTGCTTTTTCTTCTACCGAAGCGTAGAGTTCTTCACCACCGAAGGTTTGGTAAATCTGACCTATGCTGCTCTTGAATGAATCATCCTTCTCATTGGCAAACCATTTCCTCCAAACTTTTCTTTCAAAGCATTGATGGCTTCCATTGCATTTTCGTAGGTGGCATGGAACGGCTCGGCTTGAGTCGTCTTGTCTATGAGTAATGTCTGATAATCATATTTGTCGAGAGTATCCAGGGCATAAACATAGTCGCTGATGACATTGAACAACCCGTTGTATTCGCCTTCTGAAACCTGATCTTGTAATGTAATTGCACGTGACATCAAACGAACCACTTCTTTCAGTTCGTTGTAATTGTCTAGGCGTTTCTGGTTGATGGCGTAACCCTTGATAATGTATTGCTTCAAGATGGAATTAGCCCATTGACGGAATCTGGTACCATTGATTGACTTTACACGATAGCCTACGGAGATAATGACGTCCAGGTTATACATTGTTGTTTCGTAGGTTTGGTCTCCTTCAATACCCATATGTGCAAATTTTGCACATGTGATATTTGGGTCGAGTTCACCTTCTTTAAAACAGTTATTGACATGTCGTGAAATCACAGTTCTGTCACGGCCAAACAACTCTGCCATTTGGCTTTGTGTAAGCCAAACGGTATCATTCTCTAATTTTACATTCAGCTCTATGTTTCCCTCAGGGGAACGATAGATTTCGATGGATGAATTCCTCTGCTCCATACCTTTCATTATTAAAAGTTCTTATTCTAGTACCCAACTTTTGGATAATTTGGCAAAGATACGATTATTATATGATTCCTACAAGGTTTTCGAGTATTTTTTCTTCTTTTTGACGAAATTTGCGAAAGATTGAAATGGAAGGAATGTTTTGTTTTTGATTACTTTCAGATTAAATATCGGGACTAGTCTTAGGTTAGGGATATGTATAGTATGTTATGTTCTTCCTATACCTTTTGTTAAATCCGGGAATAATCTTGTTGAATTCAGGAAAAAAAGGTGGAAATGCTTGGTGTTTCCACCTTATTTTATTATATTTGCAGCAAGTTTTTGAAGAAATGCAGTATTCTCAGGGACTGCATGGAACTGACGAAACGACTAAAAGAACAGAAAAGTAATAACTAACGAAATAAACGAAAAAATGATGAACTACAAGAAATTGGCTCTTACCGTTGCAGCTGGAGCGATGGCAACTACAATGATGGCGCAATCGGCACCTCAGCTGAATGCCAACAACATCGATGAAGTAATCAAGGCGATGACCTTGGAAGAAAAAGCCCAACTCTTAGTGGGCGGTGGCAACGATGGATTCGTGGGCAGTGGCGCTATGCTCGGACATCAGAAGAAGTTCGTGCCGGGTGCTGCGGGTATTACTGTAGCCATCCCTCGTCTCGGCATTCCTGCTACCGTACAGTGTGATGGTCCTGCCGGAGTTCATATTGATGCTCATCGCGAAGGTGACAGCCGTAGCTACTTTGCCACCGGTTTCCCTATCGGAACCTGTCTGGCTTCTACCTGGAACACCGACCTGGTGCGCAAGGTGGGTGAGGCTATCGGTAACGAAACCCTGGAGTATGGCTGTGATGTTGTGCTCGGACCGGGTATGAACCTTCATCGCAATCCGCTCTGTGGCCGTAACTTTGAGTATTATTCAGAAGACCCAATCGTAACAGGTCTTATCGGAACCGCCTTTGTACAGGGTGTGCAGAGCCAGGGCGTGGGTGTAAGTGCCAAGCACTTTGCTGTAAACTCTCAGGAAACTGACCGTACCAAGGTGGATGAACGATTGAGCCAGCGTGCTCTCCGTGAGCTGTATCTGAAAGGTTTCGAGATGATGGTTCGCAAGAGCAATCCTTGGACTATCATGTCTGCCTATAATAAGATTAACGGTGTTTATGCCCAGGGCAACAAGGGTCTCTTGACCGATATTCTCCGCAACGACTGGGGATATAAGGGAATCGTGGAGACTGACTGGATTGGTAAGCGTGCCGACCTTCCGCTGGAACAGGAAGTTGAGGCTGGCAACGACCTGATGATGCCGGGTTATCCAGCTCAGGTACAGGATATTGTTGATGCCGTAAAGAATGGCAAGCTGGATATCAAGGATGTGGACCGCAATGTTCGCCGCATGCTCGAATATATCGTGAAGACTCCTCGATTCAAGGGATATAAATATAGTGGTGAGCCAGACTTGAAGGCTCATGCTGCTATCACCCGTCAGAGTTCTACCGAGGGTATGGTGCTCCTGAAGAATGATGCCGCTCTTCCTATCCAGGGCTTGAAGACCGTGGCGCTCTTCGGTGTCAACTCTTACGACTTCATGTCGGGTGGTCTTGGTAGTGGAGCCGTTAATGTAGGCTATTCTGTAGATATGGTTACCGGTTTGAAGAATATCGGTGTAGCAACTACTCCTCAGCTTACGGAAATCTATCAGAATTATGTGAAGTATGCCAAGGCTAAGTTGAAGGCAGACAAGAATCCGATGATGTGGTTCCTGGATCAGGGTCAGCCAAAGCTCGATGAAATCGAGATTACTGAGCGCTGTGTGGCAAGCGAGGAGCCAAAGGCTGATGCGGCCATCATCACCATAGGTCGTCAGGCAGGTGAGGGAATGGACCGCCAGATCAATGGTGAGTTCAACCTCAGTCAGATAGAGCAGGATATGATTTTCCGTGTATCTGATGCTTTCCATGCCAAGGGCAAGAAGGTGATTGTCATCATCAACTCTGGTTCTGTGATGGAGACAGCCAGTTGGAGAGACCGTGTGGATGCTATTCTCGTTGCATGGCAGCCAGGTATCGAGGGCGGCAACTCTGTAGCTGATATCCTGACCGGTAAGGTGAATCCATCGGGTAAGTTGACCATGACCTGGCCTATCGCTGCTACCGATCATCCATCTACTGCCAACTTTGCCAAGGATTACGATATGTACACCTACAAGAATCTGCTGGATTGGAGCAAGGGTAACATCAAGGGTTACGATTATAGCAACCACGAGGAGGATATCTACGTAGGTTATCGCTACTTTGATACCTTCAAGAAGAATGTGGCTTATCCTTTCGGTTATGGTTTGAGCTATACTACCTTCGAGTTTGGCAAGCCATCTGTCAAGGCTAAAGGCAACAATATCGAGGTTAGCGTAACCATCAAGAATACCGGTAAGGTTGCCGGCAAGGAAGTTGCTGAGGTTTATGTCACCGCTCCTAAGGGCGCTTACGAGAAGCCAGCCAAGGAACTCAAGACCTTTGGCAAGACAAGAGAACTGAAACCAGGTGAGAGTCAGACATTGAAGATGACACTCGAGAAGCGTGATCTTGCCAGCTTCGATGAGGCTAACAGCCAGTGGAAGGTAGATGCAGGTAACTATCTCTTCAAGATAGGTAGTGATGTAGAGAACATTAAGGGTACTGCTACATTGAAGGTGGCAGAATATACCGAGAAGACTAGTAATGCCTGCGCTCCTAAGGTTCAGTTGAACTATCTGAAGCAGAAGTAGCCTATGTAAATAATATTCTAGAAAGAGATAATCTAGAAGAAACTCCCGGAAAATGGGGGAAGAAGAGATTGAAAATTTTCCCTTAAGGGAAATAAAATCTTTCCTTAAGAGATATTTTTCACCACATTTGGTCTGTAAAGTTATTTTCTTTATAAATTTCGCGGCACCTATTTTCCTATCCTCAAAAGCAAAGAACTCCCGTCTCTTTTCTGAGATGGGAGTTCTTGTTTAGAAGGAATACTGGGCGGAAATCATCAGTTCGCGAGGGCGAAGATGATAGCTGTCGGTCAATGTACTGATGCCGCTATAGATGGTTTCCATATAGTTCTTCTTATTGAATAGGTTTCGAAGCTCTGCTGAAAGACGGAGCTTTTTCATTCTCCAAACTGCCGAGGCATCGCCAATGAGGGTGTTAAGGTGGCTGCCCTCTTGCAGTTCATTGCGATAATGTACGAGCGAGAAGGAGAGGTCCACATGGCTGATGGTAGCGGTGGCAGATACGCTTTGGTGCCAATTAAATAACGATGACTTCGCCATTTTTTGACGTTTCGAGTTGTAAAAAGAGAATTCTCCCTCATAGCTAAAGGCACACCAGGACGGCGAGAAGTCGATGCTAGGCTTCACTGTATAGTTGTCGGCGGTGTAGCTGATGGCTTTGCCGCTGCTGTATTGCTCACCCTTGCTGTAGTTGTAACTGCCCTCTAGGCGGGTCTTCAGATGAAGGTCGTAGAAGCCCTTCGATATGTAGAGTGATGCCCCTAGCTTGTTGCTCTTGCTGTCCTGCTTATATAATGAGGTATAGTATTTGCCATCCTCGATGCGTAGGTCGGATGCCGTGTTCATCCAGTTTTTGCTGGCATTGACCGATGCGCTGAAGAAGATTTCCTTGATAGGGCGCTTGTAGTCGTAACTCAACTTGCCATAAAGAGAACGAGTTATCGGAATGATGTCGCTCGAAGTGTACCAAGAGCGATAACTTTGACGATATTGCTTCATGGCGTAGTTGGTGGCATTGCCTGTTCCTGTACTGTATCCTGTGTAGATAGTCAACTCTCTACGGAAATCCAATTTCTTATATAAGTAAAGGTAGGGTGATATGGTAAGTAAAGTTTTCTGTGGATAGGTGAAGCGTTCCCAGATGAAATCGGGAGAGAACGACATACGGAACGTCTCGGTCTTGTATTGCCAGTAAGGGGTGAACTTCCCTGTGATGTTAAGACTGTTTTTGCCGATTTCATCGCTTCTTTCCTGATATTTCGCATAGATGTTGTTGAGGTCGATACTCATTCTATATTCCTGTGTCCAGTGGAAGCGATTCCTCATCCACTGTAAGGCGTGGGCAGTATGCCAAAGGTTGGTGCGGATGCGATTCCGCTCGTCGTTAACGTAGAGGTCCGCCACACCATGGTGATAGTCGGCAGTGCTACGCCAAGAGAGTTGACTTTTCTTGAAGACGAAGAGGCGGTAGATACTTGCCGAGAGGTCGAGCTTTGGGATGCGGACACGTTGGGTAAGCGTGTCGTTGATGTTTGACAAACCATCGTTTTGTGCTGCGCTGAGGCTGATACTCTCGTTGCCATAATGCTCAGCCTTGTTTACCTTGTTCTCCCATTGCAGATTGAAGGCATCGCTGATCATCGTCTTGTGGTTGTGCTCCGTGGTAACTGTGGGAGCTTCGCCGCCGAGGTCGTAGATACTCATGTTCTCTCGCTCTTGTCTAGTTACCGTACGAAGATAGTTGGCTTCTATGCGAGTCTCTGCATCGTTCTTATTCTTCTTGATATGGTTGATGGAGTATTTTTGCGAGGTGTTGAAGCGCAGGCGTTCTTCGTCGATAGGAGCGTCAAGCGATGGTACTGATATCCATGATGGAAGGGAGGCTGGAGCCAGACGATTGCTGTAAGATGCGAGTTGGTTAAGTGCATAGCCGAGATTTTTACCTGTTCTGTCGTATTCTGCATCATACATCATCTGTTTCTTCTTGCCAATTTGCATGATATTGATGCTTCCGCCTACGTGGGATGGATGCCCTGCGAGCAAGTAGGGCTTGAGAGTAGGCATCAGTTTGTCGCGGGCACTATCCTTCAGGGCGATGTTCATCGCTACATTATCCGTAAAGGTCTTGTTCTGGAGCGCCTTGATAGGTTGGTCATGCTCGATGACTTCGGCCTTTTTCACATCTTTTGCCTTGATGTTTTCTTCCAATTGGTTATATTTGCCACCGGTCAGGTCGAGACCTTCCACAGTGAATCGGTTGATGGGCTTACCATTGTAGTTGATACGACCATTCTTCTCTATATCCACGCCTGGCAGCTTTTTCAGTACATCTTTCAGTGAGTTATCTCGTTCGTTGGCAAAGCGGGTGAGGTCGAAAGAAATGGTGTCTCGACCCGTGATACGAGAGCCTTTTACTTGTACTTCCTTCAAAACAAAAGCTGTTGAAGCCATACTGATGATGGTTTCTTTTCCCGATGAAATCGATGTTTTTGTCTTTTTATACCCCATAAACGTGGCCTGCAGTTTGTCGTTGGCTTGCTTTTCGGTGATAGAAAGCACGAAGGTTCCGTCCTCCTTTGTTCTTGTAAACTTCAAGGGTTTGCCATTGCGGAGCAGCGTGATGGAGACGTTGGCTAGACGGTTATGGGTCAATGAATCTTCTACATAACCATGAATCCCGGTAGCAGTGTTGTCGTCATCGAGTAAGATAGGAGTGCTTCTCTTGCTCTGCATCGCCATTGGGATGCAGAGCAAGAGAAAGAAAGCGATAAAACTGATAATTATTCTCTTCATTTATTATTTATTATTGAAGTTCAATCGGATTGAAGACATTCTTCTTATTCATGAATTTCTTCATGTCAATAGGGTTGCCCTTTTCGTTCTGTATTTTTATGATCTTGATGTTTAATGTTTCCAACACCATTCCAGGCGTAAACTTCTCTTTGAATTCTCTGAGGTCTTTTTGGCTGATCTCTTCTCTCTTAGCCTTGGGGAACGTGATAGGTGTTGGTGCTGTCAACGTACTCATGCCGATGGCTGTGAATGAATATTCTTTGTTTTCATCGTATGCTTTCAGTGTCAAGCCCGGCAGTCCAATCAGCTTCCAAGGACCTTCTGGCAAAGGAATGTCTTCGGCGAACCATGCATACCAAGTTCTTCCCTTGAAGTTGGTCTTGGCTAGTTGGCAATGATAGCCGATGATGGTTGTTGCGCTGTCGGGGATGAGTTGCCAGTCGGGTGTCTCCACGTTCTCTGTGCATTTGTAATCTGTAGTGCCGACAGATTCCAATTGGATGGATTTGCCAGTAGATGGATAGTTCTTGTAGTAGGAGAACGGGAAACTTCCACCTTTAGGTAAATCTGAGAAGTCGAAATTGCCAGTCTTGGCTTTTTCGTTCATGAGTGAATCCTTTACCTGTTTCGTTCTGTCATAGAAGCTGGTCGCCTTTTCACCAATGTCGAGGCGCATCTCGCTATCCGTGTAGATGAAGGGTTTGATGGAAGGATTGTTCACCCATTTCCCCTCATAGGTAATGCGATACTTGGCGTTGTCGATGTTCTCGACTTCCTCCTTACTGTTTCCCGAGATAGAGCGCACAGTGACTTTTGTGACTTGTGCTTTTGTTGCAGCACTTCCCATAAAGGGCAAGGTTGCTAAAGCTAAGATGATTTTCTTCATAATTCTGCCTTTATCTGTTAATCTGCTTGCAAAGTTACACTTTTTGTGGCACTCTGCAAAAAAACAGCTATTTATAGCTTTTTAATAGACGCTAAAACTAGCGAAGAGTACACTAAGAAGTTATCTGTTTTATTTTACTTTCCTTTTAGTTGCTCCTTTACTTTCGCTGTAAGTTTAGCTTTTTCCTTTTCATCCTTCAACTTATCAGCTTTTGCCAAGAACATCTGGAGATAGAGTTTTGCCTGTGGATTCATCTTGGCTCCGATATACATTTGAGCAGCATTGTAATAGTTGTGAGGATCGTCCTCGTCATCATATTCGATGCACTGTGCGAAGGCATGACCTGCATTCTCGTATTCCATTTTATAGTAATAAAGCTCAGCGAGTTGCTGGTTTACATATAGTCCACGACTGCGAGGGTAAGCCACGGTTATAGACCGTTCCAGGTTGATGATGGCGTGTCTTGCCAGGGTTTCCTTTTCCACGATGTTCTTAGTCTGTTCGGAAATCTTCTTGCAAGTCATGCCCAAGTAGAAGAGACAGTTCATATTTGGGTTGTCTTTCTTCATCTCTGCCGCCTTGTTCAGATAGGTATAGGCTTCTCGGTACTTTTCTAAGTTATAATAGCACAATCCTATGACGAGGTTAGACTCAAAATTGTCGAATCCATCGGCTATAAGTTTCTTGTATCTAGGGATGGCTTGCTCGTATCTAAGCTGTAAATAGAGTGAATAGGCAAGCTCCTTGTTGATGAGAATATTCGTGGAGTCACGTTTTTCAACATACGACAAGGCGAATGCTGAAACGCTTTCAGGCTCCCCATGGTTGTTCCATTGCTGAAGTAGGGTGGCAAATACCTCCCCGTCGTATGGGTATTTGCCATAGATAGTCATGCCATATGATTCTACCTTTTTTTTATCGCCAAGATTAAGATAGGAATAGAACATCATGCGCAAGTCTTCATGGTTGAGACTGTCGTTAGGAATGCTATCCATGCAGGCGATACACTTCTTGTTGTCGCCACGAAGACGATAGCAAGAAGCGAGCTTTCTGAGAACATTCAAATCGTGTGGATGCTCATTGATATATTGTTGGTAATAGGTGATGGCATGGAACGAGTCATGCTCGTTCATGCAACTGTCGCCCTGCAGTATCAAGCGATGGATGGGAGTTTGTTCTTTCTTGGCTGATATTCCGATGATTCCAAGGAATACCAAACAAGTGATGAATAAATATCTTTTCATGCTTATATTGTTCGTTTGTTGTTATGACATAGAATACGATCAGTTAATCGAGCTGGAGTTACTCCAGCTCGATAGGGTTGCCCTTGTTGCTTCGGTTTAGAGCCTTGATGGCACCTTCGGGTAATTTCTTAAACGTAAATCCAGTTTTTCTCGCTGTTGCTTTGAGAGCTTCTGCGCCATCAAATTTATGCTTAGCCTCTCTTAACTCTTTCTGTGTTACTTTCTCTCTTGCCTTTTCCGTGAAAGTTATGCTTTCGGTCCCATTCAATGTGCTCATACCGATAGCATTGAATATGTATTGTTTGTTCTGGTCGTAAGCAAGTAAAACAAGACCAGGCAGTCCGGAAATTTTCCAAGGTCCTTCGCTTATAGGTATGTCTTCTGAGTACCAGGCATACCAGGTCCTGCCTTTGAAGAGTGCTTTTGCCAACAGGCATTTATAGCCAATGATGGTAGTTGTGCTATCTGGGATAAGCTGCCAGTTTGGCACCTCTAATTGTTCTGTACATTGGTAATAGTTACCAAGGACTTTATCCAGTAAAGTGGTTTGCCCCTTTGATGGATAGTTCTTGTAGAATTCCCAACGGATTCTGCCACCTCTAGGAATTTTACTCATGTCATATTGCCCCGTCTTAGCTTGTTCATCCATGATAGAATCGGATATTTGCTTGGTTCTATCATAGAAATGAGTTGTCTTGCTACCGATGTCCAGTCGCATTTCGCTCTCCCAATAGTTGTAGGGAACTGTTGTGGTATCTGGTACCATTTTCCCATTGTAGGTGATGCGATAGTTTACCTTGTCAATATTGACCACTTTCTCATTTTTGTTGCCTTTCTGAGCATTCAAGCTGCATACTGTGAGTATGGCTGCTAATAATAATGTTATTCTTCTCATAGTCGTTTGATGTTTTGAATTTCGGATGCAAAGGTAACACAAATGATAGAGGTAGCCAAATCGGAATTACATGTCAGTGAGTACAGATATGTTGATAACGAGAGAGTTACGATTATGAAAAACTTAAAATACAAGCTTTTTGTAATGCTTCGATAAGTTAATGAAGTAAAGCGAAAAACTTATGGGAGTGCTTAGCTGATGATGTCATCGAATGACTCTGCTCCAGTGTCACTCTTGATTCTCGACTTTCTTACCCTGATATTCGAGAGAGAGTATTGCAGGATTTGCATCACTTCCTCATCGCTCTTGCCGATATGGTAGAGGATGCAGAAGAGGCTTTGTGATGGATTCAAGTCGTAGTTCTCCAATCGTTCGCTATACTTCTCGTCTATCACCTTGAAGCTGGCGAGAAGTTGTCGGATGCCTTGCTTACCTATCTGGCTGATGTTTTGATTTTGTATCGTCATCGAATAATACACCAAGCCTTGGCTGATCTCTGTGAGCTCGGTAATTTGAGCCTTGTATTCTTCTATGTCCTTGTCACGGCGTTTCAGTTTGCGAAGCTGGGTGGTGATTTCGTGGTTTAATTGTTCGCATTGCTCCGATAACGAAGAGTTCTCCACATCTTTTAACTGGTGCAGTGACCCATGCAAGTTTTTTATAGTTTGGTGAGCCTTTCGGATTCTGGAAATGGAGAGGTAAGTCATCGACAGGAGAATGATGAGCACGATGATGATTCCTACAAATATATAGGTCTTAACCTTTTCATAGCGATAACGGGTGTTACCACCCTCGTACATCAGTTTTACTTGATTTTCCTTTCCTGAGTTTTCGTCTTTGGCAAGCAAGGGAGCTTCTTGTCGTAATTCGTGGGCAACACGGTTTGCCATGAGCGTATCTCCTTTT
>ULWY01027218.1_pt1 | contig 10916 bp, 7 predicted proteins | sample 1960761 | NCBI WGS metagenome assembly ULWY01 (sample SAMEA4835824, study PRJEB28245) | human gut metagenome | biome: gut microbiome; material: fecal sample | place: Denmark | collected 2008
CCAAGGTACACGATTATATTATGCATATGATTTCTGGCAGAAGCGGCAGATATATGGTGTTCTTTCCGTCATATTCTTACATGGAGAGTGTTCTTGAGTGCTTCAGGTGGAAAAGTGGTGTTAATGTGACCGAATGTGGGGGAGAAGATACATTTTTACCAGAAAGCTGTGTGAATGTGCTTGTGCAGGGAAGGTTTATGAAGGAGGCTGACAAGGAGAGTTTCTTATCAGCATTTTACGAGGAACTTCCAGAAGGGGCTTCGCTTGCAGGCTTCTGTGTGCTTGGAGGAATTTTTTCCGAAGGAATTGACTTAAAGGATGAGAGCCTTATCGGAGCTGTCATTGTCGGAACAGGGATTCCGATGGTGTGCAGGGAGCGTAACATTTTAAGGGATTATTTTGATGAGTTTGGTAAAAATGGATATTCTTATGCTTATGTTATTCCGGGAATGAATAAGGTGCTTCAGGCAGCAGGAAGGGTTATAAGGACGGATACGGATAAGGGCGTTATTGCACTTCTGGACGACAGATTCATGACTGGTGAATATGAGCGTATGTATCCAAGAGAGTGGAACAGGATATTTCCAGTCAGTCTGGGTAATGCTTATAAATGTATTAAGGATTTCTGGACGGAACAGGATATATAGGGCATTGATAAAAAATGTACAATGTTAGAACTTGTAGTCGGACTGTATGTGTGATAGAATTTAGACAGATATTATTAAGGTCCGGATATATGATGATTTGTTTTGATTATGGGAGATGGGCTTATGCAGAACGTGGAAGAGATTAATAAGAATATAGAAAACAAAACTGTAGACAAGCAGGTCTGGCAGTCTCTGGGATTTGATGAATTACAGACTATTGAGATTATCAGAGGAATTGAGAATGGCGTTGATGTGAGTGTGTATTGCAAAGAGGAATTTAACGCTGCCCAGATGAAAGCATTAAGACTTGGTCTGGAAGAAAAACTTGATGTAAGCAGATTTGCAGATGCACAGTATGATTATATGCAGATGGAAGAACTGAAGCAGGCTGTGCGTAGCGGAATGAATATGGATGATATATGTAATCCTAAGTTCAGTCATTCTGTTATGAGAGAGATAAGGCTTGCATCAGAGCTTAATTATGATCTGACCAGGTATGCAAAGCTTGGTTATTCAGGAGAGGTATTAAGACAGATAAGACTTGCAAAAAAAGAAGATATTGACCTTACATTTTTTGTTGAGGATAATTATGATGAATATCAGCTCAATGAGATAAGGCTGGGAATACACAATTGTGTCGATATAACTAAGTATCTGCTTCATGAATACAATGGAAAACAGATGGAACAGATCAGACTTGGACTTGAGGAAGGGATTGATGTTACTCCATATAACATGGTTGGATTTTCATCAGGACAGATGAAGCAGATAAGACTTGGGCTTGAAGAAGGAATAGATGTTTCTGAATATGCAGATCCGTTTATTGATGCGGTAAGCATGAAAGAGGCAAGACACAGAATTTCTGATAAATGGAATGACGAGAAGCCTGCACTTAATGAATTGCAGTCACAGGAAATTCTTATGGGACTTACAAGCGGTGTAGATGTTTCTTTATATGCTGATCCAAGATATACCTTTAAAGAGATGGAGAAGATAAGACTTGCACTTGAGAGGGGAAGTAATCTGGATGGGCTGCTTAAGTATGGATGTTAAGATGCAGCTATTACAGTACAGTGTTTTGATAATGAATGGATAAGACCTTCGGAAAGGGGGAACAGCATGAGCAATACAGAAATAGTTAATGAAACAGCTGATATAGATGATATCGAGTTACATGAGGTTTATGTATATATTGCAGATGATAATATGAGCGCATCAGTCAGGCTTGGCAAATGTGATGAAGGATATACATATGATGAAGTCATGAATAAGCTATTGCTTAATGGAATTAAGACGGGAATAGATGAAGAAAAAATTCGATGGATGATTTTACAAAAAATATATGACCAGCCTGTTGAAGTTGCTTTTGGTAAACCGGTAGAGGCAGGAAAAGATGGATATTATGAGTTTTTCTTTGATACAGATGCAATTAATAATAACAGACCTACAGTAAGAGAAGATGGTTCTATTGATTACTTTAACCAGAAGAGATTTGAAAAGGTTAATGAGGGTGATCTGCTGGCAAGATATCATGAGCCGACTAAAGGGGAGTTTGGCTTTGATGTATGTGGAAAGCTGCTTGTTCCTAAGCAGGGTAAACCAAAGCCAAGACTGCATGGTAAGGGCTTTAAGACATCTGATGATGGTAAAGAAACTTATGCTGCAATATCTGGAAAGATTGAATACTGTAACTATGATTTAAGTGTTGTTAATGTATATGAGGTTAATGGTAATCTAGATATGAGCATGGGGAATATTGACTTTAACGGGGATGTTAATATTACAGGCAGTGTGAGAAGTGGTGTAACAGTTCATGCCATGGGAAGTATATATGTTGGAGGCTTCGTTGAGGGAGCAACACTTATTGCTGGGAAAGATATTGTATTAAAGGATGGTGTTAATACTAAGAATTCAGGAAAAATCGAGGCAGGGGGAAATATATCAGGCAGATTTTTTGAGAATACAGAGGTTATTGCCAAAGGAGACTTACAGTGTAATTATATTCTTAACTGCAGGGTGCTTACATATGGCAGGATATTTGTTGAGGGACCCATAGGTTCTATTATAGGTGGTGATGTAACTGGTGTTATGGGAATCAGTACTACATCATGTGGACATGAAAGCAATGTAAAGACTTTGTTGAGAGTTGGTTCGACCAAAGAAATCAGAAAAGAATATGCAGAACTTATTATGGAACTTAAGGAAGTAGACGGACAGATTGAAACTTTTGAAATGGCTAATAAGAAGTTTGAGATGATTAAACAGAACATGCCTGAAAAGTATGATAGTAAAATGGCATTGAGAGTTACCCAGTCAAAGATTGTAAAGATGGCTCAGAAAGCCAAGCTTGAAGAAAAGAGCAAGGCATTATACAATCTTATAAGAGATTCAGAGAGAGCAGTTGTTAAAGTAAAGAATCATATATATCCGGGAAGCAGGATATATATGGATGATAAGACTTACATGCCAAGTTCTGTATTTTCACATATTATTGTTAAGAAGACACCAAGCACGATTATTCTTAGGGATTATGATGAATAAGTATATTACAGGGAGAGTATTATGATAGAAGAAGTTGTTTCGGTGGAATTGCCGGTGCATGAAAGGCTGGTAGTAAGAAAGAACAGACTTATGAATGAAGAAAACGGCATTGATATGCCAAGGATTTCTATAGTTACAGGCACTCATGGGGATGAACTTGACGGACAGTATATCTGCTATGAGGTTATCAGAAGGATTGAAAGAGAGAAGAATAAGCTTAAAGGAATTGTAGATATTTATCCAGATATTAATCCTCTTGGACTTGATACAGGTTCAAGAGGAATTCCTATGTTTGACCTTGATATGAACAGGGTTTTCCCTGGCGATAACAATGGTGCTATGGCTGAATATGTGGCAGCAGGTATTATTGAAGATATTATTGGAAGTGATCTGTGTATTGATATCCATTCAAGCAATATATTTGTAAATGAGATGCCACAGGTAAGAATTAATGATGATACGCAGGAAAAGCTTCTTCCTTATGCGAAGATGATGAATGCACAATTTGTGTGGATATATTCTTCAATTACTGTGCTGGATGCAACACTTGCCTATAGTCTTAACCATCTTGGTGTGCCTACTCTTGTTACGGAGATGGGTGTTGGAAACAGAATTACGCCAAAGTATTGCAGGGATATTGTTGATGGTATATTTAACCTTATGTCTCATATGGGGATATGGGATGATGAGCCGAAAGAAGTGAATGAACCTATTATCTCTACAGAGGGTGAGGTTACATTTCTTACTGCTAAGGAAAGCGGAATATTCGTATCAGCAGTTGATTCTATGGGAAGGATTGGAATTGGAACGCATATAGGAGATATTATCGAACCTATTGAGGGAAGAATAATCCAGAGAATTGAATCGCCTACAGATGGAATTATATTTACATTAAGAGAGAATCCGGTAGTACATAAGGGGGCTCTTATAGCAAGAGTTTATGGTGGCAGATAATGAAGAAAGAGATTATTTATTCGTTAAAGGGTATATATAGAGAAGATTATCAGATAGAAGGCTACAGATTCGGCGGTGGTGAGAAGTCGGCATGTATTGTTGGTGCATTAAGAGGTAATGAGATACAGCAGCTGTATATATGTTCGCAGCTTGTTAAGGCACTTAAAGAGCTTGAGGCTCATGGTGCAATATCGCACAATCATGAGATTCTTGTTATCCCATCTGTTAACAGATTTTCCATGAATGTTGGAAAGAGATTCTGGCCTACAGATAATTCTGATATAAACAGAGCTTTTCCTGGGGATGTTAATGGAGATACAACCAAGCAGATAGCAGGAACACTTTTTGACAGAATTAAGGGTTACAGTTATGGCATACATTTTGCGAGCTTTTATATGCCGGGTGATTTTATTCCTCATGTAAAGATGATGGATACAGGATTTCAGAGTGCAAGTCTTGCCAATCTGTTTGGACTTCAGTACGTTGTTATTAGAAAGCCGAAGCCAATGGATACAGTGACACTAAATTATAACTGGCAGATGAATGGTACTAATGCGTTTTCAATATATACTAACAGCACAGATATGATTGATGAGAAATCTGCAAGACAGGCTGTGTCATCTGTTCTCAGGTTTTTAACCAGAATGGGTATACTTAAGTACAACAATCACAGTGGATATATTGCAAGTGTTATCAACGAATTTGACCTTATGGCAGTCAAGACTTATGATGCAGGATTTTACAAGAGACTTAAAGAGCCGGGTGATCCTGTATATCATGGTGAGCTTATAGCACAGATTCTTGACCCATGCGAGGGTACTGTTAAGAGTGAGATAATATCACAGACAGACGGTATTGTTTTCTTCGCACATACAGGTCCTACCGTAATGGGTAATCAGGTTGTTTACAAGATAATAAGAAGAATGCATGAATAGTTGTTTGAAAATATGTTTTATTGTGATACAATGGTTAAATATTAATAATTAATATAACTAATCTCAGGAGGAAGATATGAGCGGCGTAAAGAGAGTTTTTGTCGAGAAAAAGAAACCATTTGCAGTTAATGCGAAAGAATTACTTGAGGAGATAGGAGGATATCTTGGAATAAAGACTATTACAGATGTAAGAGTTCTTATCCGTTATGATATTGAGAATCTTTCAGAAGAAACATATAAGAAAGCACTTACTACTGTTTTTTCTGAGCCACCGGTAGATGATGTTTATGAGGGAACATTTCCAGCGGGAAAGGACGATTTCGTGTTCTCTGTAGAGTATCTTCCAGGACAGTTCGACCAGAGAGCTGATTCTGCAGAACAGTGTGTTAAGTTCTTTAACGAGAATGAGACACCGGTTATCAAGACGGCTGTAACTTATGTACTGACAGGAACTGTTACTGATGAGGAGAAGAACAGGATTAAGGAACACTGCATTAACCCTGTTGATTCAAGACAGGCAGCAGAGGATATTCCAGAAACTTTAGTTACTGAGTTCAAGACTCCTGCTGATGTTATTTATTTTGACGGATTCAAGGATATGCCAGAGGATAAGTTAAAGGAATTATATGATTCTTTAGGACTTGCCATGACATTTAAGGATTTTAAGATCATTCAGGAGCATTTTGCTAGTGTTGAGAAGCGTGATCCTTCTATGACTGAAATCAGAGTACTTGATACATACTGGTCAGATCATTGCCGTCACACAACATTTGCAACAGAGCTTACAGATGTTAAGTTTAAGGACGGATTCTATAAAGCCCCTATGGAAGCTACATATAACAAGTATCTTTCAGACAGAGCAGAAATATATAAGGACCGTAAGGACAAGTTCGTATGCCTTATGGATCTCGCACTTATGGGTGCTAAGAAGTTAAAGGCTGAGGGCAAGTTAGCTGATCAGGAAGAATCTGATGAGATTAATGCCTGCTCAATTGTTGTTCCAGTTGAGATTGATGGAAAGACAGAGGAATGGCTTGTTAACTTTAAGAACGAGACACATAACCATCCAACAGAGATTGAGCCATTTGGTGGCGCAGCAACTTGTCTTGGTGGTGCTATAAGAGATCCATTGTCAGGACGTACATATGTATATCAGGCAATGAGAATTACAGGTGCAGCAGATCCTACTGTTCCGGTATCAGAGACAATTCATGGAAAGCTCCCACAGAGAAAGCTTGTCACAGGTGCTGCTCACGGATACAGCTCTTATGGTAACCAGATCGGACTTGCTACAGGATATGTTAAGGAAATATATCATCCTGATTATGTTGCCAAGAGAATGGAGATTGGTGCAGTTATAGCTGCTGCTCCAAGAAGTGCAGTTAAGAGAGAGAATTCTGACCCGGGAGATATCATTATTCTTCTTGGTGGAAGAACAGGACGAGATGGATGTGGCGGAGCTACAGGTTCATCTAAGGTTCATACAGAGAAGTCTATTGAGGATTGTGGTGCTGAGGTTCAGAAGGGTAATGCGCCTACAGAGCGTAAGATGCAGAGACTCTTTAGAAGACCAGAGGTTACTAAGCTTATTAAGAAATGTAATGACTTTGGTGCAGGTGGTGTATCCGTTGCAATTGGTGAGCTTGCAGCAGGTCTTAAGGTAGATCTTGATAAAGTACCTAAGAAGTATGAAGGACTTGACGGAACAGAGCTTGCTATATCAGAGTCTCAGGAGAGAATGGCTGTTGTTGTTGATCCTAAGGATGTCAAGGAATTCCTTCAGTATGCTGCTGAGGAGAACTTAGAGGCAGTTGAGGTAGCTGTTGTAACAGAAGAACCAAGACTTGTTCTTAACTGGAGAGGCAAGGATATCGTTAATATTTCAAGAGCATTCCTTGATACTAATGGTGCTCATCAGGAGACTAAGGTTGTAGTTGATATTCCTTCACAGGAAGACGATTACCTTAAGCCGGTTAAGGTTACAGATGTACGCGGTAAGTGGTTAAAGACTTTAGCAGACCTTAACGAATGCTCACAGAAGGGACTTGTTGAGAGATTTGATGGTTCTATCGGAGCAGGTTCAGTATATATGCCATATGGTGGTAAATATCAGCTCACAGAGACACAGAGCATGGTTGCCAAGCTTCCAGTGCTTAAGGGTTCATGCGATACAGTAACTATGATGTCTTATGGATTTGATCCATATCTTTCATCATGGAGCCCATATCATGGAGCAATCTATGCTGTAACTGATTCTGTAGCTAAGATTGTTGCTGCTGGTGGTGATTTCAGCAAGATTAGATTCACATATCAGGAATACTTCAGAAGAATGACAGAGGATCCAGAAAGATGGAGCCAGCCATTTGCTGCACTTCTTGGCGCATATGAAGCACAGATGGGATTCGGACTTCCATCAATCGGTGGTAAGGACAGTATGTCAGGAACATTTGAACATATTGATGTTCCACCAACACTCTGCTCATTTGCTATTGATGTAGCTAAGGAGGGAGATATTATTACTCCTGAGCTTAAGAATGATGGTGATGTATTAGTCAGATTTGATATTAAGAAGAATCAGTATGATCTTCCGGATTTCGAACAGGTTAAGGCACTCTACAGTGCAATACATGAGCTTATCCAGAAGAAGGCAATCGTATCTGCATATGTTCTTGATGCTAACGGACTTGTGCCAGCACTCAGCAAGATGGCATTTGGTAATAAGTTAGGTTTTGAGATCAGCGCAGACGTTAAGGAAGATGACCTCTTTGCACCAGCTTATGGCTGTATCGTTGCAGAAGTTCCAGCGGACAAGCTTAGTGAGATTACTACAGATTATACTATGGTTGGTACTGTTAAGGATAATGGTAAGTTCACATACAAGGAAGTTTCAATTAATGTAGAAGAAGCATTAAGCGTATGGGCTGATACCCTTGAGGGCGTATTCCCAACAAAGGCTTCTAAGGAAACTACACCGGTTGAAAGCAAGTTATATGAAGCACCAAGCGTACATGTATGCAAGAATAAGGTTGCCAAGCCAACAGTATTTATCCCGGTATTCCCAGGAACTAACTGTGAGTACGATAGTGCCAAGGCATTTGAAAGAGCCGGTGCTGATACAATCGTTAAGGTATTCAAGAACCTTGACGCTGAGAGTATCAGAGAGTCTGTAGATGAATTTGAGAAGGCTATTAACCAGGCACAGATTATTATGTTCCCTGGTGGATTCTCAGCAGGTGATGAACCAGATGGTTCTGCCAAGTTCTTTGCGACAGCATTCCGTAATGCCAAGATGAAGGAAGCAGTTGAGAAGCTGCTTAATGAGAGAGATGGTCTTGCGCTTGGTATCTGTAATGGATTCCAGGCACTTATCAAGCTTGGTCTTGTACCTAATGGTAAGATTACAGGACAGGATGCACAGTCACCTACACTTACATTTAATACAATTAACCGTCATATATCTAAGATGGTATATACTAAGGTTGTCAGCAATTTAAGTCCATGGCTTGCTAATGCTGAACTTGGCGGAGTATACTGCAACCCAGCTTCACATGGTGAAGGAAGATTTGTTGCTCCTAAGGAATGGCTTGATAAGCTCTTTGCTAACGGACAGGTTGCTACACAGTACTGTGACCTTGACGGTAATGTATCTATGGATGAAGAGTGGAATATCAATGGTTCATACATGGCTATTGAAGGTATCACAAGCCCAGACGGAAGATGCTTCGGTAAGATGGCACATTCTGAGAGACGCGGTGACAGTGTTGCTATTAATATATATGGTGAGCAGGATATTAAGATATTCGAATCTGGTGTTAAGTACTTCAAGTAATAGTGCATTTTGATTTAAATAATAATTATATAATATAAATAAAAGACCTTGCAGATGACTAATTTATCTGCAAGGTCTTTTATGTTCTTAAAAGAATATATTAAATAAAAATAAAATATACAATAATAAGTAGATAAAATATTTTAAATATATTATACTATTAAATACGAAACAATATTGATGATGAATATAGTTCATAGTATAATTAAAGGGGATAATGTATGGGGAAAACAAAAAATAAACTGAAAGCAGATGTTGTTGTAAAAAACTATTGGCGTAATAATGAACAGTTTGCGGATTTTTTCAATGCGGTTTTATATGAGGGAAAACAGGTAATAAAACCTGATGAACTTGAAGATATGGATACGGAAGAATCGTATGTATCAGAGAATAAAAAATATGTTGAAAGTGTATTGGCTTCAAGAGATAATATAAAGATAAGAAAGAAATCAACAAAGCATGATGTCGAGTTATGCATACTTGGAATGGAAAGTCAGGAACATATTCATTATGCAATGCCGATGAGAGTTATGGGATATGATTATGGTTCTTATAAAAAACAATATGACAGTAATGCTGTTAAATATAAGACAGAAAAAGGATTGTCTGATGATGAGTTTATTTCTAAAATGAAGAGAACAGATAAATTTATACCGATAATAACTATAGTTATATATTATGGGGAGAAGGCTTGGGATGGAGCAGTATCATTACAGGGAATGTTGGATATTCCTGAAGATATGAAAGCATTTATCAATGATTATAAAATGAATTTGGTTGAAGCAAGAAAAAATAATTTGAAATTACATAATATCAATAATAAGGATTTGTTCAATCTTTTTGGAATTCTTTTGAACAGAAATGGTAATTTGAATGAAATTAAAGAAAAAGCAATAAATTATGCAGCAGAGCATAAAGTAGAAAAGTCCGTTATAATGACTGTGACAGGTGCAGTTAATTGCAAGATAGATTATAATATGATTGAAAAGGAGGCTGATGCTGATATGTGTACAGTATTCGAGGAAACACGCAAAGAGGGAGAAGCTAAGGCAATTATTGAATTAGGATTTGAATTTGGATTATCTAAAGAAGAAATTCTTGACAGACTTCAGAAAAAACTCAATATATCATTACAGAAAGCACAAGAATATTTTTCAATGTTTGCTAGGAAAAAAGTGATAAAAGATGAGGGATATTAATTTAATTATAGTAAGACGTATGTTATAATAAAAAGTACTATTTAATATAGTGCTTTATGAAATTAAAGGTAAAGGGGAGATATTTAAACAATGGCAAGAGATAAAGTCAGCACAGATATATTATGGAAGGACAGGAAGAGAATTCTCTTCCTCGGACTTCCATGGTCATTTACAAGATATAGTGTATCTAAGGACAGATTCTTTATAAGCAAAGGATTTTTCAGCGTTAAAGATGATGAGGTAAGACTGTATCGTATTATGGATATTTCATTGGAGCGCTCATTCATGCAGAGACTTGTCGGAGTAGGAACTATTAAAGTATGCTCTGGAGACAAGACAATGGGTGACTTTGAGATTAAGAATATCAAGAGACCTAGGGCTACTAAGGAGCTATTATCAGATCTTGTGGAGAAGCAGAGAGATATCAAGAGAGTTGTCAATAGAGAGAATATGATTGACGGTCATGACCATTCAGATGGTCAAGCGGATATTGATGACATTGACAATAATGATGACGATGCACCATTTGACAGATAATTTGTAAAAATGTATTGACAGCTATATAGAAAGATGATATTTTAATAGTTAGTTAAAGCTAACTTATGTAACGGGTATCCAGTTAGGATATCCGTTATTTTATAAATGCGGGTTAGACAAAGCTAATAAGAGTAAGGTAAATGAAAGGATGAGAATATGAGCGTAGTTATTATTGGTGGAAATGAATGTATGGAACGTCAGTATCAGCAGATATGTAAGAAACACGGCTGCAAGGCGAAGGGATTTGTTAAGGAAAAAAGCGGATTTTCCAAGC
>ULWY01080582.1_pt1 | contig 10884 bp, 9 predicted proteins | sample 1960761 | NCBI WGS metagenome assembly ULWY01 (sample SAMEA4835824, study PRJEB28245) | human gut metagenome | biome: gut microbiome; material: fecal sample | place: Denmark | collected 2008
GGAATGGAAGATTACCGTATTTAATGAAAGTGACATGGGAGAAGAGCAGTGTGCAGCCATTCGTAAAAATGGCGGTGTGATTCTGCTGATCCCGTTTGGAAATGATGTAAGCCGTAAGACCGAGAGAATGCTGAGCTTCTTAAAGAATCAGGACTGCAACGTCTACGGTATTATCGTGACGGAAGCTGATGAAGAGTACCTGAACCGGTATTTTGCATAGCTTTTGAGCCGTTACGGATAAACACGGAAAGCAGGATAAGTTATGAAGCTTCAATTACTGGTATCAGCCGTGAAGGAAGAGGTTACGACTCTGGCGGAACGCATGAATGTCCGGACGGATGCATGGATTGTGAATCAGTGTGACCGGTTTGGCTATCAGGAATATGAATACAGGGAGCATATCATCCGGTGTCTGTCGATGGCAGAACGGGGCGTGGGACTGAGCCGTAATACGGCACTGATGCGTGCCGATGGAGATATTCTCCTGTTTTCAGATGAAGACCTCATATATCAGGATGATTATGAACAGAAAGTACTTCAGGCATTTGAGCAGCATCCACAGGCACAGGTCATTACCTTTAATTTTGAGGTAGACGAACGGAGAAGAACGTATTATAACGAAACCGGGCATTGGGTTCACTGGTATAATTATGGCAGATATCCTGCGTATGCGATTGCTGTCCGGCGGGATGCAATTTTAAAAGCAAATGTAACCTATTCCCTGTTATATGGCGGTGGCGCGAAATACAGCAACGGAGAGGACAGTCTGTTTTTACATGACTGCCTGAAAAAGGGACTGCGGATTTATGCAGATACGGCATTACTGGGTAAAGAGGTGTACCGTCAGTCAACCTGGTTTTCAGGATACCATGAGAAGTTTTTCCTTGACAGAGGGGTATTATATCATGATCTTTACGGATGTATGGCGAAGCTGTTTTCTATCCGTTTTTTATGGAGCAACCGGAAAGAAATGCTTACCACAATAAACTTCCGGACGGCTTACGGACTGATGAAGCAGGGAATCCGGGAAGGAAAGCTGCGATAGGCGGAGAGGACGCTTATGATTTTATATAGTTTGGTAGCAGTGCTGGCAGCGGGACTTACACTGCCGGTCGATAATCATTATGAAAACAAAGGATTTCTATATACACGTCAACAGATACTGAACAGGCTTTGTCTGGTATCTGTTTTTCTGCTTTTATTTCTGGTGTCGGCGCTTCGTCTGAATGTGGGAAATGATTACGCAAAATATGTGGAATTTATGCATCTGATCCGGTGTGATGCGGTGGTTCCTACGGAATTCGGTTTTAACTGGGTGGTAAAAATTCTGTACGGAATCAGCGGATTTGAGAATTATCTGCTTGTCTTTGCCGTGTTTGCATTTGCGACCATTTACCTGTTTTTAAAGGCGATTTATCAGCAGGCGGATTCGTTCCCGTTCAGCTTTTTCCTGTTTATGGCGTTGGGATATTATTTCCAGACCTTTAACACGGTACGGTACTATCTGGCACTTGCGATTGCCCTCTTTGCCATTCCCTATGTGCTCCGGAAGGAGTGGGGGAAGTTTATTCTGCTCATTCTGCTGGGGGCGACGATGCATAAGTCGCTGCTTGTCGTGATTCCGTTGTATTTCCTTGCTTCCCGTTGCTGGAAAAAGTGGCAGCTGGTTCTTGCGGCGCTGTTCTGTTCGACCTTTTTCTTCCTGCAGGATTTTTACTTAAAGCTTGTCGTATTCCTGTATCCGACCTATGAGGATACCGAATATTTAGAGGGTGGAACCAGCATGATTAATATTCTGCGCTGTGCAGCCGTGCTTGTTCTGGCACTTCTTTGCTATAAGAAATGTATAAAGGAAAATATAAGGAACCGCTTTTACTTTTACTGTAATCTGGGCGCACTGGTGATGTATGTCTGCTGCTCGTTTTTGCCGATTATTTCAAGAATCGGATATTATCTGACAATTACCCACATCTTCTTTCTTCCTGCATTAGTGAATGGAATTGAGAATGAAAAGCTTAAGAAGCTGTGCCGCGTGGGTGTGATTCTGGCGGGAATTGTGTATTTTGCGGTATTTATTCTGATGAAAGCCGGAGAGAACGGGCTTCGTATTCTGCCCTACCAGACCTTCCTGTTCCATGAGATGGTGCCGATTCTGTCAGATGTCACATAGTGCGTAGGAATGGCATGACTGAACAGTTACATAGCCTCACTATGCCAAAATGATAGTATAGGTTCAGGAGGTGTGAAATGACACCGTTTTTTTCGATTATTGTTGTATGTTTAAATCCCGGTGAAAAGCTGCTGCAAACCCTGCAGAGTATTCAGAAGCAGGAATTCCGGGATTATGAAATTGTTTTAAAGGATGGCGGATCAACAGATGGCTCGTTACAGAAGCTGGATCCGGGGCAGTCCGGGTTACATGTTGTAACGAAGCCGGACCGGGGAATCTATGATGCCATGAACCAGGCAGTAGAAGAGGCAAAGGGACGTTTTGTCTTTTTCCTGAATTGCGGGGACTGGTTTATGGACGAACAGGTGCTTGCAGACATGCATGACCGGATTGCCGGGCAGGAACAGACAGGCACAGAGCATTCTGCAATTTACTATGGAAATGTGTACGAGCGTGTGACAGGACAGCTTGTTTCTTCGAATCCGAAGCTTAATGCATTTGGATGCTACCGGAATGTGCCATGTCATCAGGCGTGTTTTTATGAACGGGAGCTGCTTTTACGACATCCGTTCCAATTGGAATACCGGGTGCGGGCAGACTATGAGCAGTTTCTGTGGTGCTTTTTTGAAGCAAAGGCGAATCCGTTTTATACCGGGATTACGGTGGCGGATTATGAAGGCGGGGGATTCTCGGAAACAAAAAAGAATCTTGCTGTATCGAAAGAGGAACACAGGAAAATAGTACAGAAATATATGTCTTTCGGACAGCGGTTTACCTACCGGCTGATTCTATGCCTGACGCTTGCGCCTCTCCGTACCCGGATATCGAAGAATGAAAAGACGGCAGCACTTTATAACCGGCTGAAAGCTGCACTTTACCGGAGATGAGTGTGACAGGGAACGGGCAGGAAGGACAGAGCAGGTCAATGAGTGATACGAAGTATCAGGAAAAGGGGGACTGGCAGATGAAGAAGGTCTTATGGATTTGTAACATCATGCTTCCGGCGATTGCAAGGGAACTGGGGATGCCCTATTCAAACCGGGAGGGATGGTTATCCGGAATTTATGATAAGACATTGAAGGGAGAGGTTCCGTTTGAAATTACGGTCTGCTTTCCGATGCGGAAGGAGGACATTGACAAGGTTCCGGTAACGGGTGTTCTTGACTGTGATGCAGCAGAAGCAGAGGAAAATGCAGAGAGCAGAAGCAAAGGGAAGCGAGAAAGGAATGCCGGGTTTTTAAAGATTAAGGGATTCAGGAGACCGTGCTATGCCTTTGAGGAAGACTTATTAAAGCCTGAAAACTATGATCCGGTGCTGGAAGCACGGATTCGGGGAATCCTGAAGGATGTGAAACCGGATATGATTCATATATTCGGAACCGAGTTTCCGCATTGTCTGGCGGCAGTACGTGCCTTTCACAATCCACAGAAGACGCTGATCGGTATTCAGGGCCTGTGCGGAGAGATTGCAAAGACGTATCGTGCAGGACTTCCGGAGAATGTGTTTAAGCAGGCATCCTTCCGGGATGTAGTAAAGCGGGATTCCATGCGTCAGCAGCAGTATAAGTTTTATCAGCGGGCCGGGAACGAGAGGCAGGCGCTTCTTCTTACCGATCATATTACAGGCAGAACCGAGTTTGACCGTGCGGAGACTGCAAAGATCAATCCGCGGGCCAATTATTATTCCATGAATGAAACCATGCGTCAGGAGTTTTATGAGGGCAGATGGAAGCAGGAGCAGACCGAATGCCACAGCATTTTTTTGGGACAGGGTGATTATCCGCTTAAGGGAATGCATTTTCTGCTTGAGGCGATGGGAAGACTGAAGGAAAATTATCCGGATCTGAAGCTTTATGTTGCCGGAAACAGCATTATTTCCCATGAAACGGCGAAGGATAGATGCAGGCTCTCCGCATATGGAAAATACCTGCTTGTGCTGATCCGGTTATATGAGCTGCAGGATCGGGTCATTGTGCTTGGCAGGCTGTCTGCCGAAGAGATGAAGGCACAGTTTCTGCGTTCGAGTGTTTTTGTGTGTCCGTCGGTAATGGAAAATTCCCCCAATACCATTGGGGAAGCCATGCTTTTGGGTGTGCCGGTGGTGGCGTCGCGGACAGGAGGAATACCAAGCATGGTAGAGGATGGTGTGACAGGACTTCTGTTTCATAATGAGGATGTTGAGGATCTGGCCGATTCCATTGACCGGGTCTGGTCGGATCATGCACTGGCAAAGGAACTGTCGGTGCATGAACGGATCCGGGCTTCCCATATCCATGATGGCAATAAGAATTATGAGCGGTTACTGGAAATATACCGGGAGATTTTGCAATGACCATAACGTTTGTTTCAAATTATATCAATCACCATCAGATTCCCTTTTCCAATGCGATGTATGCGCAGTCAGGGGAGGACTATTGCTTTATCCAGACGGAGCCGATGGAAGAGGAACGCCGTAACATGGGCTGGTCGTCAGGAGAGGAGAAGCTTCCTTATGTGCACTGCCTTTATGAGGAAGAGGATTTCTGTATCCGCAAAATCATGGAAAGCGATTGTGTGCTTGCCGGATGGAGCGGCAGAGAGGATCTGATTGAGCAAAGACTGAATGCCGGGAAGCTGACCTTTCGTGTCACTGAGCGGATTTACCGTGAGGGACAGTGGAAAGCCATTTCACCGAAAGGGCTATATCATAAATACAAAGAGCATATCCGATACCGGAACGCCCCAGCCTATCTGCTATGTGCCGGGGCTTATGTGGCATCGGACTTCAGACTGATCCATGCCTATCCGGGGAAAAAGCTGAAATTCGGATATTTTCCGGAGCTTCGTACCTATGAAGGGGATACCCTCTGGGAGAAAAAGAGAAAAGACGGGATCGACATTATTTTTGCAGGACGGTTTATTCCTTTAAAGCATCCGGAATACATGATCCGTCTGGCAGCAGATCTTAAGAAGCTGTGGGAAGAGGGTCAGAGTAAGGAGGATACAGAAGCAGCGTTTCCACAGGTCCTCATCCATATGGCTGGAAGCGGTCAGATGGAGGAGGAGCTGCGGCAGATGGCAAAGGATCTGCAGGTTGAGAAGGAGGTTATTTTTTATGGCTTCCAGTCTCCGGCAGCTGTGCGTGACCGGATGGAACAGAGTCACATTATGGTGTTCCCAAGTAACCATCTGGAGGGCTGGGGAGCCGTGGTGAATGAAGCAATGAACAGTGGCTGTGCAGTTGTGGCCTGTGAACAGGCGGGGGCTGTGCCTTACTTAATTAAAAATGGTGAGAATGGATTTATTTTTAAGAAGGATTACAAGGAGCTGCTGCAGGAAGTAACAGAGCTTGTGAAGAATCCTGAACTGCGACTGCGTATGGCAAGGGCAGCGAATGAAACCATTACGACCTGTTGGAATGCGGAGCATGCAGCCTTAGAGCTGCTGCGTGTGATTAAGGAAGTGCAGAAAAGCGGTAAACTGGTTCCTGCGAAAGAAGGGCCATTAAGCAGAGCGTAACGTAATTGCTGAAAAGCTGTATGAGGCCGATTTGGAATGGATTTTGCATCGTAACTGTGTGAACAGTTACGAATTAGAAAGGATTTTGAGATGGATCAACCGATAATAATCAGCGTGATTGTGCCGGTTTACAATATATTTGAATATCTGCCAAGATGCGTGGACTCCATACGGAAGCAGACCTATCCTTATCTGGATATTATTCTGGTGGATGACGGATCGACAGACCGCACCGGTGCACTGGCAGAAAAGCTGGCACTTGAGGATAAGAGGATCCGTGTTTTTCATAAGGAAAACGGAGGATCTTCTTCTGCGAGAAACTTAGGGATCGCACAGGCAAAGGGTGAGTATCTGGGCTTCGTGGACAGTGATGATTATATTGAGCCGGAGATGTATGAACGGCTTTTAGCGGCAGCGCAAGAGGAGAATCTGCTGATGGTACAATGCTCGCGGGATGAGATTGATGAGCGGGGGAACCGGCTTCCGGATGTCTGTGAGCCACCGGAGGAAGCGGAGATCCGGGATAGTCAGTTTATTATGAGGGAGCTGCTGCTTCATCGTGGCGACTGCTCCTTTTGTACAAGACTGACGCACCGATCCCTGTTTGAAAACCGGAGGTTCCCGGAAGGAGAGCTGAACGAGGACTTTTATCTGCTGGTGCAGATGCTGCCGGAGGTACCCGGGATTGCCGTACTGCCGCAGCAGGATTATCACGTATTTTATCGTTATGGGAGCAATTCCAGAACACATGATGAAAATTATTTTCCTTCCGTGTTTACGGATATTGTAAGGAATGCAGACCGGGTTTCGAGGATTGTGGAGGAGCAGTACCCGCTTCTTGCACAGGAAGCAATGCGGTTCGGGCTGTTTCAACGGCTGGATTATATGCTGCATATTCCTGTTACGATGATGAATTCCGACAATGAGTTTTATCAGCAGGTGAAGCAATATCTTCGTAAGCACAAAAAGGAGATCCGGAAGAATCCCTACCTGACAAAGAAGAATAAAACCTATCTTCTTTTGCTCGGAACGGCACCAAAGCTGGTACGCAAGGTGCATTGGGCATTACGGAAAAACAAGATTCAAGAGGAGAACTTGCGTGGAGAAAAAGAATAAAAAGATTTTTTTCATAGGAATGGTACTGCTTCTGTGTCTGCAGATCATTGTGCTGTTTTATTATGGAAGCCGCAAGGCCGGATTCCATGAGGATGAGCTGTATTCCTACTATTCCTCCAATAAGACAGCGGGTCTTTTCGTAAATGACAGGGAATGGACAACCGGTGAAAGCTTTCGAAATGAACTTGTGGTGCTGCCGGGAGAGCAGTTCCGGTACGGGGTGGTGAAGCAGATGCAGTCGTGGGACGTGCATCCTCCGCTTTATTATTATCTGCTTCATACGGTGTGCTCCCTGACACCCGGGATTTTCAGCAAATGGCAGGGAATCAGTGTAAATCTTGCAGGGTTTGTGATTTCCTTTATCCTGCTTGCCTATGCCGCTTATCTTACAGCGGTATATCCCATGAGCAGGCAGCCGGAGCTTTCAGACAGTCAGAAGCAGGCTTACCGGAAAAGGGGATATGCCCTTGCCGGAACTGTCTGTGCGATGTGGGGCTTTGGTGCTGCGGTGATTTCGGGCGTGATGTTTATCCGGATGTACCAGTGGCTGACCGTGTTTGTACTGTTATGCCTGTGCCTGCATCTGCGTGCCCTTGTTCGGAAAAGGGAGAACTGGAAGTTTTATCTGCTGCTTGCTGTTACGGTGTTTCTCGGATTCCTGACACAGTATTATTATATTATTTTTCATTTCTTCCTGGGAGTCGGATTCTGCCTGTATCTTTTGAAGGAAAGGAAATGGAAGAGCCTTGTGGCTTATGTGGGAACGTGTGCAGCCGCCCTTGGCGCAGCGCTTGTTTATTATCCTTCGGCACTTTCCCATATTTTCAAGGGATACCGTGGAACGGAGGCGGTCGGTGAGTTCGCCAATGCTTCCAATACCCTGGAACGAATACAGTTTTTTGTTGGACTGTTTGATAAATATATGATGGGCGGTTTTCTGGCAATCTGGCTCCTTTTGATCTGTCTGATTGCCGTGACCAACCGGTTTTTACAGAAAAGGGCGAAAAGGTCAGGCAGAGAACAGAAGCGGGAGAGGATACTGACACCGCCGGTCGGACTTCTGCTGTTTACCGCAGCAGGATACTTTTTCACGGTTGCGAAGACGGCACTGCTGCTTGGAGAAACTTCAAACCGCTATGAACTTCCGATCTACGGAGTCCTGGTTCTCCTGTTGGTATATAGCCTGTATATGGTGCAGAAAGAAATGGAACAGGGAAATGCACAGGCTGCTGAACGGATCGCATTGATGGCATCCCCCAATTTGCCGCAGGAAGAGATCAGGAAACAGAGTGCACCGGGTAAGAAGCAGAAAATCACAGGTAAAGAGGCGGTGCTTGTAGTAGTTTTGATGGCGGCACTGAATCTGACCGGTAATAAAGTATTTTTCCTTTATCCGGAGGAGGCAGGGGTGCAGGAATTTGTCCACTGGAATGAAACAACGCCGGTGATTGTTCTGTATAATGAAGCTTCCGAAACGCATATCTGGTGGCTGTTGGATGAACTGAGTGAGTATGAGAATATTTACCTTGCCTCCATTTCGGGAGAGGGAGAGATTCTTACCAGTGAGAACTTCCTGAATGGAAATGCCGCAGAGTCTCAGAAATACATTATTTATATGGCAGATTGTGAAAATCAGGGGGAGGAGCTGCAACGGCTTCTCGGGACAGAATTTCCGGATGGCTCCGATGCTTCTGGGGAGATTTCATATGAAGAAGTCGCCCGGAAGAATATGTGGACGATCTATGAAATCTGTTCAGTTAAATAAGGATTATGTTAAGGGGTCTGGGGTCTGCCAGTTAGTGTTTGAAGTTATCACAGATATGTGATAAGATATAAGCGTATGTACAGCGAATAGTAAGGAGATTTAAATTATGTTATTGGATGACAAGACCATACTGATTACCGGAGGAACAGGATCTTTTGGTAAATGTTTTACGAAATATGTGCTGACTCATTATCATCCGAAGAAGATTATTATTTATTCCAGAGATGAATTTAAGCAGTTTATCATGGCAAATGAATTTAAGGAATATGCGGACAGGCTTCGTTTCTTTATCGGAGATGTGCGTGATAAGGAACGCATGATGCGAGCCTTTGAGGGTGTGGATTATGTCATTCATGCCGCAGCCTTAAAGCAGGTTCCGGCATGTGAATACAATCCGAACGAGGCAATTAAGACGAATATCCATGGTGCCCAGAATGTCATTGACTGTGCACTGGATTCCGATGTGAAGAAGGTGGTTGCTTTATCTACTGATAAGGCGGTGAACCCGGTGAACCTTTATGGTGGCACGAAGCTGGTTTCGGATAAGCTGTTTATTGCAGCGAATGCGTATGCCGGTTCCAAGGACATTAATTTTTCCATCGTGCGTTATGGAAATGTGGCAGGAAGCCGTGGCTCCATTATTCCTTTTTTCCATAACATCATTAAAAATGGCGGTAACGAGCTGCCGATTACTGATTACCGCATGACCCGTTTCTGGATCAGTCTGACGGAGGGCGTAGAGCTTGTGATCAAGGCTCTTGAGGAAGCAACCGGTGGGGAAACCTTCATCAGTAAGATCCCTTCCTTTAAGATTACGGATCTTGCAGAAGCAATGCTTCCCGGATGTAAGATGCCGGAGGTCGGTATCCGTCCCGGCGAGAAGCTGCATGAAATCATGGTAACCACGGAGGATTCTGCTACTACCTATGAATATGACAAGCATTTCATCGTATATCCGCAGGTGGTATGGAATGATAAGCAGAAGATCAACGAAAGCGGCCGCAAGGTAGAAGACGGCTTTTCCTACAGCTCCGGTAACAACACCGAATGGCTCAGCGTTGAGGACATCCGCAAGCTGCTGGAGACACTGGATCTGGAAAAGTAGGATTTGCGGAACAGAAAGACTTGCAGAACGGAGAGATTCGCAGGAATAGAGATAAGACAAAAAGATAAGATGTTTAATGCCAGACACCCTCATGAAAGTCATGAGGGTGTTTTTTAATATCTAATATTCGTTTTCTATTGACCTTGACGTAAGGGCAATGTTTATAATAAAGATAAATTATACTGTGAAGAGATTTGACAGTTACAAATAAGCAGGAACAAGGAGAAAGAAATGAAACTGGCAGTTTTATCAGATATTCACGGAAATGACATTGCTTTTGAAGCGTGCCTTTCCTATCTTAAACAGCAGGACATAGATGCCTATTGCCTCTTGGGAGATTATATCGGAGAATTTCCGGGAATACGCCATACAATGGATATGTTATACCGGCTCATGGAAGAAGAGTGCTGCTATATTATCCGCGGTAATAAGGAAGAGTATCAGTTAGGCAGTCTTGTGGATGAGCATCCTGAGTGGGATGCCTATCCCAGCACGGTCGGGATGCTGCGGTATGGAAAAACACAGTTGCAGTCCAAAGATCTGGATTTTCTTAAAAGTCTGCCCATAAGCAGGATCGTAAGAATAGAGGGCCTGCCGGAACTGATGCTTTGCCATGGCTCTCCGCGTAATGTGCGGGAAGATCTTTATGCTCATAATGAGAAGAATGGGGAGATCTTCAAGGAGATAAAGCAGACCTATATTTTAAGCGGACATACACATCGCTCGACCAGCTTTGAAGAGCATGGAAAACTTGTTTTCAATCCCGGGGCGGTTGGACTTCCTGTCCATGGTGCAAAAGGGGCACAGATCATGATTCTTCATGGTGATAGAGGGTCCTGGGTGCCGGAATTCCTTACCATTGATTATGCTGTGGAGGACGTTATCAGGGAGATGCACCAGAAGCATTTATATGAAATTGCCCCTTACTGGACCAGAATTACGGAATGGATGCTTCGGGGAGCTGATTCCTCACATGGAAGCCTCCTTGCACAGGTCATGGAATTGTGTACCCGGAAGTATGGCAGGTGCCAATGGCCCATGATTCCGGAGGAGTGCTGGCAGGAGGTCTACGAAAGGTTCATGGCTGCGAAGGATTTACCAGTATAGCTTCATATCTTCCAGAGCTTCGTCATCAGATAAAGAGAGACTGTTTTTGATTCGGTCAAGCGTATTTTCGAAGCTGCAGCCTAGATCTTTACAGTTACTGATGAGAGCTTGGATAACCTGATT
>ULWY01045302.1_pt1 | contig 10881 bp, 9 predicted proteins | sample 1960761 | NCBI WGS metagenome assembly ULWY01 (sample SAMEA4835824, study PRJEB28245) | human gut metagenome | biome: gut microbiome; material: fecal sample | place: Denmark | collected 2008
CATCGAATTTATTGATTGGCAACTTGCGGACATTCATTAAAGATTATCAGATAATATGGAATATACGGATTATTGTTTTTCATTCTTTCGCAAGCCCATTCAGAACATTGAGCCGTTAAGGGCAATAGGCGTTGTGGATGTGTACCGATATGTGGTTGGCCATTATGCCCAGCCACAAACGGGAACTCTGCGCTCAATGACTTCTCCTGCGGATGTCAAAAAATATAAGGCTTCTCACTTTGACTATTGCACTTTCTCCGGTCTTTTCCGCAAGCGGAATGAAAAGGAACTGATAACGCACTCAGGACTGATGTGCCTGGATTTTGACCATGTAGAGAATATGGAGGAAGTGAAGCGGCAGATTCTCAATCACGAATATTTTGATACGGAACTGCTGTTCACCAGTCCTTCGGGAAATGGATTGAAGTGGATTATACCTGTGGATTTGAAAGGATGGGAACATTCACGCTTTTTCAAGGCTGTTGCCAACTGCATCCGTGCTACCGGATTGCCAAAGGTGGATATGTCGGGGAGCGATGTGGCGCGCGCCTGTTTCCTGCCTTACGACCCACAAGCATATATAAACCCTAAATACAACGAGTATGTCAAAGAAAATATTTTCCGCCCAAGATTGGGAGAATGTCCCTTTTGAGAATAGGGTTCCAACATCTCCTAAATTACTTCCGGCTCCAAATTCCACCTCTAATAATAAAGAGGAAGAAATAGAACGTATCATTTGCGAAATAGAACAACGTGCCGTTGACATCGCACCAGAATATAAGGATTGGGTGGAATTGAGCTTTGCCTTAATTGACGGATTCGGTGAGAACGGAAGAGAATATTACCATCGTATCAGCCGCTTCCATCCAGACTATCAAAGGGAAGAAACAGACAAGCAATATACCCGTTGCCTGCAAGCCAAAGGACAAGGTATAACAATCCGTTCGTTTTTTCATTTGGCTGGACAGGCAGGTATTCCGCTAAGTTCGGTAGGGGAGCAGGATTTATCCATTTTACCAAATAACCAAAATGGCAAAACGGGCAAATGGATAAAATCGGCAGATGAACTTCCTGCATTTCCCGAATGTGTGTTCGAGCAACTGCCGCCTTTTTTATGTGAAGTTGTCGGTAACTCCATTTCGGAGGACGACCGCGATACCATTCTGATAGGAGCGATAATATGTCTGTCGGTTTGCTTCCATAATGTCTGTGGTGTGTATGATGAGCGTATTGTTTACCCCAATCTTTACTTGTTTGTTGTGGCTGATGCCGGAATGGGCAAAGGAGCGTTGACTTTATGCCGTGAGTTAGTGGCTCCCATTAACCGTAATCTGCATGAGCTTTCGCAACGGATGGAGCAGGAATACAAAGAAGCAATGAACGCCTATATTAAAAGCAAGAAGTCGGACGGTGTAACTGTGCCGACCGAGCCGCCTATGCGTATGCTTATCATCCCGGCCAATAGCAGCGCAAGTTCCTTGTTGAAGATATTGGGCGATAATGACGGTGTCGGGCTGTTGTTCGAATCTGAAGGTGACACGTTAAGCCAGACATTGAAGTCGGATTACGGCAACTATTCCGATGTGCTGCGCAAGGCGTTCCACCATGAGCTGGTCAGTCTGAGCCGACGCAAGGATAGGGAGTATTGCGAAGTCAGCAATCCGAGGGTGTCTGTAGCGTTGGCCGGAACGCCCGAACAGGTAAGGCGGTTGATACCCGATGCGGAGAACGGACTGATGAGCCGATTCTGTTTTTACATCATCCGTTTTAAGCGTGGTATCAGAAATGTGTTTGCCACAAGTGATATTTCCCAATCCAAAAATACCATGTTCCGTATATTGGGCGACCGTTTCTGTCATCTGCATGAAGAGTTCGTGAATCATGGCAGCTATGCATTTCCCCTTCCCTCTGCTTTGCAGGAACAGTTCATAGAATATCTTAGCCGTGTGAATGAAGAATGTTGTGACGAAGTGGACAACCGGATGCAGGGCATAGTCAGACGGATGGGACTGATTGCTTACCGCATCATGATGGTGCTGACCGCTGTCCGCCATTTGGAGAACGTGTACAATGTGCAAGCGGATTCTAATGGTATTATCCAACTGGTTTGCCAAGAGTCCGACTATTTTGTTGCCATGAATATTTGCGATACATTGCTCTATCATGCTGTCTTTATCTATCGGAATCTGTCAGGAAATCAGAACAAACAGACTTCTTCCGCTTTACAGGAAACAGGTGTTGCCACACGGAGGAACACCCTTTATAATATATTGCCTGAAACCTTCACGAAGAAGGATTACGATGCGGCTGTTTTAGCTATGGGTGAGAACGGCAGTACGGCTGCCAAGTGGATAGAAGCCTTCATCAGAAGCGGCAAATTGCGTCGGATTGAACAAGGTAAATATCGGAAGATTTTTTGAGTGGCCAGTTTGTGTTTTAGTGTCACTAAAACCTATGAGGCAAGCGGCACAACTGCCCACTCGGAAAGACACTCAAAAAATCAATGACAAAATTAATATGAATACAGGAAATAAGAAACAGGGAGGTCGCCCGAAGCTGGCAAGTTATCAGAAACGCACGAAATGTTTCCGCATCATGTTCAATGAGAGCGACTACATTTATATTCAGTCAAAGGCGGAACAGGCCGGACTGTCTGTCAATGAATTTTGCCATCAGGCGGCGATGGATTGTGAGGTAAGCCAACGTATCAGTCCGGAAATGATGTCTGCCATCCGTGACTTGTCCGGCATAGCCAATAATGTCAATCAGATTGCCCATCAGATGCACATTCATGGATTGGAAGTAGTCAGGCAGCATTGTATTACCATCATTACTGAAATCAGCAGAATTATTGCACAGATAAAAAACGACAGCCATGATAGCGAACATTAAAACGAGAGTGGACTTCGGAGGCATCGTGAACTATGCCAATGACCAAAAGAACAAGAAGAAGAGTGCTACGCTGTTGGCACATGAGGGTGTTTGCATTGTCAGTAATAAGACTATTGCGGACTCTTTCCAGATACAGGCATCCATGCGTCCGAAAGTGAAAAGTCCCGTCAAGCACGTTTCTTTAGCCTTCTCACCGCAAGATGCGGCTCGTTTCCCCAACGATGAGAAAGGAGATGCGCTAATGGCGGAGATTGTCTGGAAATGGATGGAGCGGATGGGGATTCGCAACACGCAATATATCATAGCCCGTCACCATGACACCAAGCATCCCCATTGCCATTTGGTGTTTAACCGAATAGACAATGACGGCAACCTCATTCCTGACAGTAACGAAAGAATACGCAGCACAAAAGTATGCCGTGCGCTGACGGAAGAATATGGCCTTTACCTTGCACCGAAAAACAGTAAGGAGAGAAATAAAAGCAGGTTGCGGCCTCACCAATTACGGAAACTCAATCTCCGTTCCGCAACTTTGGATGCATTGGCAGAATCCCATTCATGGAAAGACTTTTTGTCTGCATTGAAAGTTCGGAATATAGACATCCGTTTTAACCGAAGTCAAGCGTCAGACAAAGTGCGTGGTGTTTCTTTCAGTCAAGACGGTATCAGTTTGGCAGGTTCCACGCTTGATCGTGACTTGAGCTTTAACAGCCTTTGCACGACATTGGGTAACTTAACGGAGGAACTGTTACTTCAACCTCATCAGGCCATCATTTCCAGTGCTGGTGGAGGAACAAGCAACAGTCTTGGATGGCGTGATGAAAAAGACAAGAACAGCCCAAAGAATGAACCTTTTTATAAACCCCTTAAACGTGGAAGATGATGAAAGAAGATGTTATAGCCGCAAATCTCGCAAATTTGCGTCAAAGTATGAATGAATTGAAGGAAACCGTCAATAAATTGAATGTCGGTTCTCAAAATCATGAACAGGCTGCACAATCACCCGTTGATGAACGGACGGTTTACAACAGTGTGGCAAAAAGTTTCTGTAACTGCTGGAACGATGCCTTGTCAATATTGAAGAAGTCTGTGAGGAAAGAACAACCGGATAAGGTCCCTTTCTCTATATGGATTCCCAAACTGATAGACTTGCTTAAACGGAAGTTCAGCCTGATAGACTATCTCTATATTCATGTTTGCGATTACAACACAAATCGCTTGAGGATAGAAGCCAATACGGAGAGAATCCTTGAACGGCAGGATGAGATACTTGCAAGAGTCAATGAGTTAAGGTGTCCGCTGACTATCATACCACCCAATGTCAATGGATTGTTTATACGTGGCTATCACTTCAAACTTCGTTATTTGATAATTGTTGCCATTGCCATTCTTGCATGGGCTGTGGCAGCCTCTGTCTGCAGTATGAAGTACAAGGAAGAATCATTCGCACATTATTCCATGTATCGGGTGATAAAGGAGCAGCATCAGTATCTGATGGGAATAACAGATAATAAAAGTAAAATGAATAACTAAAGTCTTATATATCAAGCAAAAGAGAATGTGTATATATCGACACATTCTCTTTTGTAGATTCATCCACTTTGGTGAAACAGACTTGACAGCAATCTGTCTATGAGAACTATTTACGTCTATGCTTCTTTGAAAGCATTACTTGAACGGCAAGTGCTGCAATGGTCAGCACTATGGGCATGCTATTAGTAGGTCTGGGACATACAATCATACGCTCGTTTTTTTGTAGGTTTTGCAGGAATAAGCCTGTGCTTTGTCGTGTTTGTTTGGTGCAGGGTGTTTTTTCCTTATCTCTTGCGTTTGTGGAATAAAGAGCATAAACCCCTCACCGCACTTGAACCAGCTACTCCACCACCGATTCCACCGATGATTCCACCAATGACAGTGCCTACACCGGGGAAAATAGCAGTGCCGATGGCTGCACCTGCTGTGGCTCCAGCATAACCGCCACCCACTCCGGCCGCATTGCTTGCCGTGTTCTCGCAGAATTGTCCGCAAGACATTTTTCCTCGACAAACTTTTATGGCATCAGGAATGGTTTGCGCGGCAAGCATCACACCTCCGGTAACCATATTGGTGCGCATGCCCTTTGTCAAGACATTTTTTGCCGCTTGCCCTACAAGCTGTTTCCCAACAAGAGCAGATGCTGTCTTTTCCACTATTTGCTGACCAAGCTGGGTCTTGCAGGCAACATCCATCACTGTGCGTGATGCGTGTGTCGCTGATGCGGCCATGCTGCGACCTACTGTAGTGCGTAGCAATTGCTGTGTGCCCACACCTACAAACATGGCCGTGACTCCGCTTTGGGCAGCCTGTGAAGAAGCAGCTTTAAGAGCCTCTTTATGCGTTTTGCCGCCTCGTACACTGTTGACATAGGTCAACAAAAACGACATGCCACAAGTAAGCCCGCATGTGACAGCTTGTGTCTTCACATCGAACTTGATAGAGTCAATGTTGCCTGCCTTAGCGATATTCTTGGCTTCGTTGTAGGTGCAATTGCCTTTTACCACCAAGTCACTTGCAGTGGCCGGGTCTGTCACACCGGGTACTTGACCATCGCGAATCTTGTCTGCCATCAGTTTGACAGCCTCCTCGTATTGGTCTTTGGGCACTTCGAGCTTCATGCCGCTGTATCGATAACGACAGTCTTGGAAAGCCGCGTTGACCGAATCCTGAGCGGTGGCGCAATACTTCGTTTGTATCTGTACCCCGTCTACAATTCGGTCTGCACCATTACAACTGTTGTTTCTTCCAACCTGGTTGACTTCTTTCCCTGCAAGGCGGTCTGCCATAGCGTTGGCATCCTCTGCAGCCCACCCGTGAGCCTGACGGTTCCGGTACTGGGTGTACTGCATGTAGGAGTTGGTAGACTGGGCGCTGCTTGCAGCTGATGCGCCATTAACTGTGCTGTTGTTCACATTCTTCTTCATAGTTTTAGAAGTTAGTGATTAAGAAGGTCGTTTTTCTCTTCGGATTATTCCGCTGAGCTTCGAACCCGGACACTTCCTTACGGAATCGAACTTTCATTGAAAATTAAAAAAATTGCACAGTGTCTATTACTTCATTCATGCGGTCACTTATACCACATTGGGTAAAGAATCAGGCTTTATCGTTATTCCAAAGAACTCTTTGTCTTGTTTGACAATGCAAAGGTATGCACTTTCTGTCATTCAAAAAAGGATTTTGAAGTTGGGAATGATTCTCTGACGGAGGAATCAATAAACTTCTTCCAGAGTATATGTTTGTTGGCATTGATATGTTTGAAGTAAAAAGGCGATGTTAGATAATTGTTGGTTCCAATCGTATCACCTCATATACCTCTTATTCATTTCGCTGATCCGTAGTGCAATGTCATCTCGCACTTCTTTCGGACTTACGATTTCCAAATCATATCCTAATTGCAGGATTCGTCCAAAGAACTCATTATTTGTCCTAAGCGTCATTGTCACTTCACCATAACCAAGAGTGTCATCAAAATCCTTTAAGGTTCTCTGGGAATGATGGATCGGTTTGGTCTCCACCAAGCCAAACATATATTTGTCGTGTATCCGGACAACGATGTCATGCAGCTCTTTGTTTTCTACATGAGTAACCCCTACAATGTCATTGAAGTACTCTGGATATTTGATTTTGTCAGATGGAAGATACTCAATGTCATTGATGATAACCGGTTTTTCGTCAATTCTGTCTAATGGAATATTCTGCCCTTCGCTTATTATTGTTTGACTTGATAATGAGTCTTTTCGCTCGACACTTCCAAATATATGCCAACGTCCGTTGAACTCTTTCAGGTAGTGTGGGTGAAAAATGACCGTTGTAGCAAATTGATATTTTTCGTGGTAAGCCACCTTCAACACTTTGTGGTCACGTATACACTCATATATGAATGGCAACCATTCGATGTTTTTGTGCAGACGGGTCATCTCTGATCCGATAAGTTCACGCCCATTTTCTTTTTTCTGTTTGATTTCAAAGAGATCGAGTGTCCTGTCGAAGAAATGTTCAATCCATGTATTCGGAAAGAAACCTGCTGAATCTTGACAGAATTGGTAATAGTCATCAAGATCCTTACGAAATACAGCATTCAACATCCCGGCAAGTGGGTCTGCATCTTTCCCAATATAGCGAAAACATTTGTTCCTTTTGTTACCTTTTTCTTCTATACAGTTTTTCCCTTCTTTTTCTTCCAACGCACGACATACCTCAGGAAATGCCTTACGGAGTTCTCCTATATGTTCACATTTCGAGATTATATATGGCAACTGTTCTGCTGAATCAAGTCCCATGAATTCTGCCATAATATCTGCATATGTAACCTCTCGGCAACTCATTAGCTGCCGATAGGTTATCATTGCAAACTGGGCTTGGTAGCTGTCACCTTCAAAAAGATTTTGTTGCATGACTTGTAATCTTTTATTTTTCAAGAGATATGCTTTTTACTTTCCAAAATGGTTTTCCATTGAAATAATTTGGTTCAGAAAACACGGTGAAAATAACTCTATCACCTACATTTATATTTAATGGCTTATCTTCTATTTCACAACGTTCCACTTCATATTTTTCTTTATCATCTAAAACTGCGACATAACGATTAGGCTTCTTTTTACTTTTTTCTACATATCCATGATATTTTACACCCAGTTTTAACTGTTCTTTTACAACTTTCTTCGCTTCATTCTTATACGTCATCTTATTTTCTTTTTCTAGATCTCCATCACGAAGTCCCCAAGAATAAAAATATATAGGAGCAAAGATATAATAAGTGCCATGACTTGTCGGCTTTCTTGCCATAATACCCATAGCAGATATTAGATTGCTAAGATCCCTTTCTGATTTTACAACTTCACTTTCAGGAATCATTGCATAGACTTCTTTAAGGAGGTTATCATAATCTTCTTCTTTTAATGATTTATATCTATAATTTTCGCCCTTCGTACTCCGTATAAAATCTCTCAATTTTCCTAAATCCTTACAAAAAGTATCTCTTACTAAATCATCAAAGTAACTATCAGTTGCCTTATCACGAACTTCTTTAGATGCATAAATACTGGGACTGATTATTTCTGTCACATGTCGTTCTGTACGGCCAAGTGCTTTATCAACTGCGTTTTCATCCAATCTATTTATAAATGGACGCAAACAGATTGAATTATTATCTGCATTAGAGAGATCTTTTTCAAAGTATTCCCAAGGATGTCCCAACTTAGAGGCTCCAAGAGAGACCTGCCTTCCAAAAAAGATTTCTACAAGTGGTGCCAATTCAGCCCGAGTGCATTGTTTGAACTGATTAATTGGATTCTCAGAAAATATTTTTTGGCAATTATAAATATATTGTTCAGGAATTCCAATTTTTCTTGCAATTGCCCAATATGCTTCACTTGCTGTCTTATCGGAAAATATCAATTTAAAGAAGTAGCCAAACACTTCACCTATTGTCCATTCTATGTTTATGCTGTTCTCCTTTAGGCGCTCCGTATTATTGCCTTCGATTTGCTTAAATAAGTCTGTGCGAATAAAGATTTTGGGAGATATATTAGAATATTTCTTATAATAGTTTCTCCAATATTCAATAAGCGGAGATACAGCTTTATTCCAACGTAATGGATTAATCAGATTATCTAGGCGATCGTATAAAACAAATATTTTTTTATTATCACGTTTCAACATACGATTAACCTTATATAAATCTTCCTCTATTGCAACCAAAGTTTCTATTCCTTTGTTTATTAACTCATTAAAACGAGATAATGCTTCGATTCCTGCAATAGGCTTTACATAATTTGACAACCTGCTTTCTTTTTTTACATCAACAAAATATTCTTCACACAGAATAGAATTCCATGTATATATCTGCCAAAAACAATTAAAATAATATTCTGGCTCTTCTATACTATTATAACGTATACTTTCGAACGGAAAGGCTTCATTACTATTTGCATTTTCTGGCAATATTTGTATAAACGTCGTTTCGCTAAACTCTTCTTCATCTGCCCATTTCTGGATATTCATAGAAATATCCCGATCACCAAGCGCACGATACAGATAAGTCTTTCCTGTTCCTTTATAACCTTGAATTATAAATTTATCTGGCTTAAAGAAATCTTGCATACATTTTCTATAGAAGAATTGACTTTCTTCGATATTGGTATCTTCCGCAAACATCTTTATGTTAGAAAATACCGATTTGAGATGGCGCAATATGACATTTCTTAATATTAACGACGGAGTATCTTCTGTAATATTGGTATTTGAGGTTTCTGTCTGTTTAAATTTGATTTTCTCATCGCATTCAACATCTGTTGTATCTTGCTCTTCTTCTGATTCCGCCCAACAAATATCGCTAATAGCTTTAAAAATCTTATTAAAGTCCTCAAATTCACTTCCCTTTACTAGTTTAACAAATGCTTCATCATTTGGTTTTTCACCAATACCAATTTGCTCCAAACAATGATTCCTGTGAAGAGAAAAGGGCATAGGCTTTGCATTTTCCACTGTACTCTTACGTTCTATCATATCGTTTACCTCATGATAGAGGTCATCTTCTAAGATTTGACTCTCTTTATCCGTAGGAAGTATAGAAAACACTAATATCAGCCTAAAGGAGTTCTCTTCTGAATAATAATTGTTTATAAGATTAATAAGTCCAGGCTGTGTTTGTCTACTAAACCCAAAGAAGCCAACTACACAAGAAGATAAATAGAATGCAGCAGTACCAAATATATCATTAAAACCGGTACGTGAATCGAGCAGAATTATATCAGGATTAATGGATTTTTTTATTTTATCAATCAATATTTTGAAATTATCCACAACCTCATCAACATTAGAAAGATTAAATTTTGATAATCCTTCTAAGTAATCCCTAAGATTAATCTCTTCTCCTCCTCCTGCATAATTCATATTAAGGTTACCTGCAGGGACGAGCCATATATTGTTTAAAGCTGGTTCATTTATATTAGCTGAATCTCCTACATTTACGATGTAATCAGTTAACTCCAATTTTTCTTTCCCTTCATCATTAAGCACTTTTAAATCGCTCATAAACTCGACAAGTCCATTTTTCTTACCTTGTCTTAAATCCTTATTTGCAGAAAGATCAAAAAAGTTAAGATATCCGGGAGCCTCTAAATCACAATCAATTACAACAACTCTTTTATTGCTATGAATTGCCAAATCCATAGCATATGAAACCATTGTTGTAGTACGCCCCATCCCCCCTTTATAACTATAAAAAGTAACGATAGGAATATCTTTAATTAAAGATACTCTGTCTTTATCGCCACTGTTCAACAATGAGTCGAATCTATATCTTGGCCCTATTACAATTTCTTCATCATTGTTAATTATGCTAGCGTAAAAAGGATCATCTTTTTCATCAGATGGGATGATTTTAAAAGATAAATTCAAGAAAGCTTTTTCTGCACGATAAAAACTGTCATTTTCCACATGATATTCAATCTTACGAGGATTATTGTTTCCATCCACATCCTCTATGTCAAAGTATTCTTTCTTGTAAAGATTATCCTTGTCTTCTTCAAGGCTTTTGAGGAAATCATCTTTAATTTCTTGCTCAGAGATTGTGACATCGGAAAATATGAAAACATCAATAGAAAAATTGAGTCTGATGAATACTTTAAAATCATCAAATCCTTTCGCATGTAAATATGCTTGAACCTTATTCGCTAAATCTATAACACGTATCATACAAATATCATTTTTTTATAAATATCATTACACATTTCAAGAAGCCGTTTCAGCAGATCGGATGTTAGTGCAGGTATGTTGTTTTCCTTCATTTGTTCCTCTTTATACCAGTATCTTATATCTGGTCTCCAGTTATCCACCAATACCTTGACATCACTATCTACTGCTGCAGGACCCATAATCGGAAAATCTTTAAATATTGGTTCTTTAATCACAATACTTAGTTAATTTTTAGTTTAGAGACTCATTTATAAT